>Ga0074195_1000740_pt2 | contig 35327 bp, 32 predicted proteins | sample EPASupsiteHSE623_FD_64525 | JGI IMG/M metagenome (GOLD analysis project Ga0074195, IMG submission 64525) | Bioremediated contaminated groundwater from EPA Superfund site, New Mexico - Sample HSE6-23 | ecosystem: Environmental > Aquatic > Deep subsurface > Groundwater > Contaminated ... | reverse complement strand
GCCGCCATATTGTTCCTGCAGGGTCACAGCCTCTTCAATGGCAAAGCGATCATAATCGCTGATTCGGTAAGCAGCTCGTTCCAGTGCCAGCTCGCGCGAGCCAGGGGCGGTCTTGATATCCGCCTGATCGACGACCCATTTGAAACAGGTTATAATGCGAAGCATCCTTCCATCTCTCCTTCCATTACCTTCCAGTGCAAAAATTTGCTCCTAAACATGGAGCAATATTTAGGCCATCTGCCTTTACTTGAAGTTTAAAGTGAAGGAATTCGTCTGTCAACAATTAATTTGTATACCAAGTAATTATTCAGACTTGGATGTTCCAATATTGTCTAATAGTTGTTTTAAAACCTCTGCCTGCTTTTCGTCCAGACCCTGCAACGCTTTCCGGTTAGCGTCGATAATTGCCTGGGAAAGAGGTTCCTGGAGTTTTCTGCCCGCCTTGGTCAGTATTACCTGCAAGGCACGCCGGTCTTTCGGGTCAGCCAGTTTTTCAATCAAACCCCGTTGTTCCATGCGATCCAAAATCCCGGTGATGGTCGAGCCGTCAAGGGACAGACGTTCTGCTAATTTCCGTGCAGTCTGCCCGTTTTCGTCCCATAAGCATCTCAATACCGCATATTGACCCGGGGTAACCCCATGTGGTGCCAACTCCGCCTTAAAAAGCTGATGTATGTTATGCTGTGCTTTGGTAAGTACAAAATTAAGACAATGTTCCAATTCCATGCCGGATAGCCCTCCTTAAATCTGGCAACCTTTCTCCCCTGGAAAATAGGCAGTTCTATTTGAATTATATGTATAAATTATATTATTTATGATTAACTGCAAGTTTTTTCTCTTCTAATTTTTTATATAATTTTTCTATCTCTTTATCATAAGAAAAATATTCATTAAATCCATCTAAATATGTATAAGCCGTACTATTAAAATCATTATCTATTAATTTTGTAACAAAATCAAAAAAATCATCTTTATTTTCAATTGCCACTTTTGTAGAAAACATAATATCTTCAAAAGCAATTCTAAATGAACCCCTTGAACCAATCAGTTTTTTAAAATCTTCATATCTAATTGCATCTAATGATTCTACAGTTGATGAACTTAACTCTTTTAAGATTTCCATCATTTTATCAATATCACCATCATAAGCATTAACTACATCTTCTACATATCTTATTGCTTCATCTAAATTCTCATCTTTTACAATAGCAAAATAGTCATAAAGTGAAATTGCTTTTTCTTCATCTTCCGTTGCTATATCACAAAACAGTGCATAAATTGGGTACTCTTTATTTTGTGGGAAATTTGATGATAATTGTGAATATAGAAATAAAGCCTTGTCAAATTTTTTTTGAGTAAAAAAAGAGTTAGCTTCATTTAACAATTTATTCTCATTTATCATTAAAATTCCTCTAACTTATTTTCCATACCCGCTGGAACATTAACTATCTCTAATTCTGGATGAATAGCTGCTTTTAACTCTTTTTCAACGATATATTTTAATGTACTTCCACTTGCACTACATCCAACACAAGCACCTTTTAGTTGCACAAAAACTTTAGCATTTCTAATATCTAATAATTCAATTGCACCACCATCTCGGGCAAGCATTGGGGAAATTTTGTTTTTAATAATTGAACTTACAGGATCATGTAAATCTTCATCAGAAAATGGCATCATTTTATTTTATCCCTTTTGCTTTTTTCTTTACAAAATATACTCCAATAGCAATAACTACTAAAAGTACAGCTATTGTTTGAAATATAAATGTAAGTGTTACTTCTTCTTGAAACATTTTATTCCTATTTTAAAACTTCTTCACATCTATTACAAAGTGTTTCTTCTTTTACTGCTGTAAATTTCCAACATCTTGGACATTTATGAGCAGTTGCTTTATAAACTTCAAACTCTTTCCCATCAATTTGGAAACTTCCAAGTATATCAGAGTTTTGTTTATCTTTTGTTACAGAACTTACCAAGAACCAATCACTTGATTCTACTTCATCTAAAGCTAAAATTTCTTCACAATTTGTATAAATCATTAACTCTAAAGTTGATTTTATAACTTTTTCTTTACTTAAAGCATCTTTGATTTCAGAGAATTTTTCTTTTGCACTGAATAATAAAACTTCATCAACATCTGATTTAACTTCAGGCAAAACAACCTTTTTATAATCAAAAATATCGTCACAACCATCTTTTAAAATAGCTGGTGCAAACTCTAATAACTCATCCATTGTATAAGTTAAAATTGGAGCCATTGTTGAAATTAATTTTTTAGCAATTAACGCCATTGCACTTTGAGATGCAAGTCTATGAATATCATTTTTGTCATCACAATATAATCTATCTTTACAAACATCAAGGTAAATTCCTGATAAATCAACAACTAAGAAGTTGTTTAATTTATTTAAACCTTTTGAGAACTCATATACATAAAATGAAGCTTCAATTTCATCAAATACTTTTTTAGCTTTATTTATAACCCATTTATCTAAAGGTCCCATTTTATCAACTGATACTATTTCTTCTAAATCTGAAACATTTGCAAGTAAAAATCTTGCTGTGTTTCTAATTTTTCTATAAAGTTCTGCATTTTGTTTTAAGATATTATCAGAGATTTTTAAATCAGATTGATAATCACTCATAGCAACCCAAAGTCTTAAAATTTCACTTCCATACTCTTTTAAAACTTTATCAGGAGCAACAACATTTCCTTTAGATTTTGACATTTTTTCACCTTTTTCATCAACAGTGAATCCATGTGTTAAAATCGATTTATAAGGAGCAATTTCACTTGAAGCTAATGTTGTTAAAAGTGAAGATTGGAACCAACCTCTATGTTGGTCACTTCCTTCAAGATACATATCAGCAGGGAAAGTTCCAGCATCATAGTTTCTACTTCTTAAAACTGCATTTTGAGTAGAACCTGAATCAAACCAAACATCTAAAATATCAACCGTTTTTTCTAAATCATCAGGATTTAATCCACTTCCTGGATATAAAAGTTCAGAAATTTCTAAATCATACCAAGCATCACAACCTTTTTGTTCAAAAATCATAGCTGTATAATTTAAAACTTTTTCATCAAAAATGATTTCATCAGTTTTTTTATTTCTAAAAAATGCGATTGGAACACCCCAATCTCTTTGTCTTGAAATACACCAATCAGGTCTTCCCTCAAGCATTGCTTTTAATCTATTTCTCCCCCATTCAGGATAAAAAGTTAGATTTTCTACAACATTTAAAGCATTTTCTCTTAATGTTTTATTCTCTTTTCCATAAGCATCATCAATAGAGATAAACCATTGTTTTGTTGCTCTAAAAATAATTGGTGTATGAGTTCTCCAACAATGTGGATATGAGTGTCTAATATCTACTCTTTTAAGTAGTGCATCACCTAACTCTTCTAAAATCAAATCATTTGCTTTAAAGACATTTAATCCTAAATATTTTTCAGTATCTCTGAAAAGTTTTTCTCTTACAATTGTTTCATCATATTTACCAAATGCATCAACAGGCATGATTACGTCTAAACCATAAACTAAACCAATTTTATAGTCATCTTCCCCATGTCCAGGAGCTGTGTGAACTGCACCTGATCCTGAATCCATCATAACATGCTCACCTAAAACAATTTTAGAAGTTCTACCATTTAATGGATTTATTGCAAAATTTGATTCTAATAATTCAGGTTCTAACTCTTTTACAATATCACCACTAATTATCGACTCTTCTCTCAATTTTGAATATAAAGCTTTTGCAACAATATATCCATCAGAAGTTAAAACATACATTTCAATAGGATGTAATGAAATTCCCGTATTTGCAGGAAGTGTCCAAGGAGTAGTCGTCCAAATTACAAAAGCAGCTTTTTTATTTTTTAAACCATGTTTTTCTTTATCATTATCACACATTTCAAATGCTACATAAATTGAAGGAGATGTTTTATCTTCATATTCAACTTCAGCTTCTGCAAGTGCAGTTTGAGCAGCCCAAGACCAATAAACTGGTTTACTTCTTTGAATTAATAAACCTTGTTTTGCAATTGCACATAACTCTCTATAAATATTTGCTTCAAATTTGAAATCCATAGTTAAATAAGGATTTTCCCAATCAGCAATAACACCTAATTGTTTAAATTCACTTTTTTGAATATCAACAAATTTAGTTGCATGATCTCGACACAATTGTCTAAGTTTTGATTTTGGAAGTATTTTTTTCTTTTCAGAACCAATTTTTTCTTCTACTTTTTGTTCAATTGGTAAACCATGACAATCCCATCCTGGAACATATCTAATTGATTTTCCCTCAAAAAAATGAAATTTATTGATAATATCTTTTAAAATTTTATTTAATGCATGTCCAATATGAATATTACCATTAGCATAAGGAGGTCCATCATGAAGTGTAAATGACTCACAACCTACCCTATTTTGTTTCATTTTTTCGTAAACTTTTTTCTCATCCCATTGTTTATATTTAATAGGTTCATTGTTAGGAAGATTTCCTCTCATTGGAAAATCTGTTTTTGGAAGTAGTAAACTCTCTTTATAATCCATTATCGCACCTTTGATATTCAAAATATTTATAGTTTTTATAATTAAGGTATAGATTATATCTAATTTAATTTAAAAATAAATTTATCAATAATCAAAAGAAGTGATAAAATCATTTTTATATTAATGTAGTGTTACTAATATCTATACTTTATCTATATTATTAGGAAAAATATCTATTTTTTTAACTAAAATATAAATTTAATATGATACTATCTCACAATATTTCACAAAAACATAGGAAAAAATAAATGAACGAAAAACACTATGAAGTCGTAATTGTAGGTGGAGGAATTTCTGGAGCTGCTTTATTTTTTGAATTAGCTAAATACTCAACTGCAAAAAAAATCTGTTTATTAGAAAAATATGAAGACCTTGCTACTTTAAATTCAAAAGGTACAAGTAACTCTCAAACTATTCACGTAGGTGATATTGAAACAAACTATACTTTAGAGAAAGCTAAAATTACAAAAAGAACTGCAAAAATGATTGAAAAGTTCTGTTTACAATATAATTTACAAGAAAAAATTATGTTTAAACACCAAAAAATGGCTTTAGGTGTTGGTGAAAAAGAAGTAGAATTCATCACAAAAAGATACAACGAATTTAAAGAAATTTTTCCTTATTTAGAGTTATGGGATAAAGAAAAATTAAGAGAATTAGAACCAAAATTAGTTTATGCTGATAAAGAACAAACTAAAGATAGACCTGAACCAATTATTGCAATGGGTGCAAGAGATGAATATACTACTGTAGATTATGGGGAAATGACAAAAGAGTTAGCAAAAGCTGGACAAAACGCTGATACTACTAAAACAACTGATATTTTCTTTAATTCAGAAGTTGAGGAAATTGAAAAAGTTGGTAATAAATTTAAATTGACAACAGTTAACGGTACAGTTTATACAGCTGATTTTGTTGTTGTAGATGCAGGAGCACACTCATTATACTTAGCTCATAAAATGGGTTATGGAAAACATATGGGTTCTTTATCAATGGCTGGGTCATTTTATATTACAAATGGTGAATATTTAAATGGTAAAGTATATATGGTACAAAATGATAAATTACCATTTGCTGCACTTCATGGAGATCCAGATATCTTAGAAAATGGTAAAACAAGATTTGGTCCAACTGCACTTGCTTTATTAGTTTTAGAAAGATATAAAGGTGGTAAATCAATATTCCAATGTTTAAAAACTATGAATATTGATGGAAGTATTATAAAAATTTTCTGGGATTTATTAAAAGATTCGGAAATAAGAAATTATGTATTTAAAAACTTCTTATTTGAAGTTCCGGGAATCAACAAAGGTTTATTCGTAAAAGATGCAAGAAAAATTGTTCCTTCTTTAAGTGTTGACGATTTAGAGTATGCAAAAGGATTTGGAGGAGTTAGACCTCAAGTTCTTAATAAAACTGAGAAAAAATTAATGCTTGGAGAAGCGTCATTAAATGAAAATGGAATTATCTTTAATATGACACCAAGTCCAGGTGCTACATCTTGTTTAGGTAATGCACAAAGAGATGTAAAAGTAATTTGTGATTATTTAAAATTAGATTTTAATGAAGCTCAATTTTTAGCAGATTTTACTGATCCTGAAATCGCTTAATACTTTTCTTTAATAATATATGTATAAATAAGAGTTAATACTCTTATTCTACATATATTCTTTTATATTTATACTTTCCACTTATATTTTTTTAATGTTAATCTTATACAATACATATATAAACCAATTTAAAGGTATTTAACCTATGTTTGATAGTATTTTTAATGAAAATGATATGCTAGAACTTCAAAGCCTTTTACGAGCTAATAAACAAACAATAACAACAGCAGAATCATGTACAGGTGGATTAGTGGCAAGTATGATTACAAAAATGTCAGGTTCGTCTGATATTTTTAATGGAAGTATTGTCACGTATTCTAACAAAATAAAAAACCAAGAATTACATGTAAAAAATGATACTTTAGAAAAGTATGGTGCTGTTAGTTGTGAGGTTGTAAACGAGATGTTAGATGGCGTTATTAAAAAATTTGATGCAGATTTTGCTATTGCAATTTCAGGAATTGCAGGTCCAAATGGAGCTACAAAAAATAAACCTGTTGGTACTGTAGTAATTGGTCTAAGCAACTCAAATAACCATAAAATCGTAACTGTGTATAAGTTCAATGGTTTAAGAGAAGAAGTACAAATTCAAGCTGCAAAAGTAGCACTAAAAGAAATTTCAAAATTTATCAAGAATTCTCTTGACAAATAAAATGAATTGCACTATAATTCCAGTCCAATTTAAGTAGAACATCTACAAAAATTGAAAACAATGTGACCCGTTAGCTCAGCCGGTAGAGCATCTCACTTTTAATGAGGGGGCCGATGGTTCGAATCCATCACGGGTCACCATTTATTTTTTTGTTACACAATCTTGGCCCCTTCATCTAACGGTTAGGATTCATGGTTTTCATCCATGCCACAGGGGTTCGAATCCCCTAGGGGTCACCAAGTTTAATTGTAACAGAAGGTCGATTAGCTCAGTTGGTAGAGCGCTACCCTTACAAGGTAGATGTCATAAGTTCGAGTCTTATATCGACCACCATTTTTAAAAGTTATAAAATGCAGTAGCATTAGATTTTTAAAGATTATTTTTCGTGACTTCTGTTTATTCTTATAAATAGTATTTCAAAGTGCGGTTGTAGTTTAGTTGGTTAGAATGCCTGCCTGTCACGCAGGAGGTCGAGGGTTCGAGTCCCTTCAACCGCGCCACTTTTAAAATCCTTTCAAAGAAACTTCTCATATAAAACTAGATATCATACCTTTAATTTAAAAAAAGGTTTTTAATGTTAAAAGCAAAAAGTTTATACCATCTCATTGTTTATAGTATTTTATTTATTATTGTATTAATCTCTTTTTTTACTTTTATTATTATTAGCAATGCCCATGAAGATCTACAAGAAAAAATACTCACTCTAAAAAATGATTATACTGACAATCAAAAAGAATTAATAAAAAATCATGTTAATTATGTAATAAATTTTATTGATTATTACAATGAAGTTAATAAAGATAAAAAATCTGAAGCCACTATACAGAAAGAAGTAATTCAAGCTATTCAAAAATTACGAATAAGTGCAAATCCAAATGAATACGTTTTTATATATGATTTTAACGGTAATCTAGTTCATGATTCTGTATTTAAAAATAATATTGGACAAAATTTCTTAAATACAAAAGACATTAACAATAAAGAAGTTATAAAAGAACTTATAAAAGCCTCAAAAAAATATTTAGGTGGATTTGTTGAATATATTTGGTATAAACCAGAAATAGAAAAACAAACAAATAAAATATCTTATGCAAAATCTTATGATAAATGGAATTGGACCATAGGAAAAGGTGTTTATTTAGATGAAATTGACAAATTAGTAAAAGAAAAAGAAGAAGGTTATAATCAAAAAATCTCAAACTATACTTTACAAATAACTTCACTTACTATTATGCTTGTTTTATATTCTATATTTATTTATAAAAATGCCACTATTTTAATAGTAAATGATGTAAAAGAGATAGGGAAATATTTTAAAGAATCTCAAAAAGATGATAAACCAATTAATCAAAATCGATTAATTTTTGGTGAATTTAAAATTATTGCGAATTATGCAACTGATGCAATGAACAATATAAAATTAAGAACTAATATGCTTGAAGATTTGAATAAAAATTTGGAGTATAAAGTTAATGAAAAAACCAAAGAACTTACAAATCTAATAGATTCACAGAAAAAGTTTATTAAAAATTCAGTTCATGAAATAAATACTCCTTTATCAATAATTCAAACAAATATTGATTTACTTAAAATGAAAATACCAAATAATAAATATATTACAAATATTGAATCTGGTTCTAAAATAATCCAATATATTTATGATGATTTATCTTATTTAGTTAAAAAAGATAGAGTTGTATATGAAAAAGAGTATTTAGAGTTTTCACAAATATTACTTACAAGAATAGAGTTTTTCGATGAAATAGCTCTTTCAAACTCTTTGCACTTTATTAGTGATATTGAAGATGATATTTATATAAAATTTAATATTACAGAACTTCAAAGAGTAATAGACAATAATTTATCAAATGCAATAAAATACTCTTTTGCCAAATCTCCAATAAGTGTAAAATTAAATTATGTAAATGATGAAGAGATAGAATTTAGTGTTTCAACCCATTCAAAAAGAATTGAACATCAAAATAAAATCTTTGATGACTTTTATAGGGAAAATAATGCAAGGGGTGGATTTGGACTTGGATTAAAAATTGTCAAAGATATATGTGATAAAAATTTAGTTATAATCAACTTAGATTCAAATGAAAAAGAGACAAAATTTACTTATAGGTTCAAAATAAATGAAGATACTACTACTTGAAGATGAATTAATGCTTAATAATGCAATTAGTGAATATTTAAAGAACATAGGACACATGGTTGAAAGTTTTTGTGATGGACAAGAAGTTTTAGATACACTAGACACTACTACATATGATTTATTAGTATTAGATATTAATGTTCCAACAAAAGATGGATTTGAAATATTAAGTGAATTAAATAGCAAAAAAATTTATATACCTACGATTTTTATTTCAGCATTAATAGACATAGAAGATATTTCAAAAGCCTATAATTTAGGTTGTAGAGAATATATAAAAAAACCTTTTCATTTAGGTGAATTAGGTATTAAAATAAATCAAATTTTAAAAAAAGAACAAAATAATACTTCTCATATTAAATTCTCTGAAAACTACTCTTATTCAAAAGACAAACAAACTTTATATTTTAATGGAGAACCACAAAATCTTACAAAAAAACAGTTAGAAATTATTCATATTCTTGCATTAAATATAAATATGATTGTGGATTTTGAAAGATTTAGAATTGATATTTGGGATGGAGAAGATATTGACAATCCCACAATTAGAGCTGAAATTTCAAGATTAAAAAAAGCATTAAAGGAAGATTTTATAAAAAATATCCGTGGACTTGGATATAAAATCGATAGACATTATTCATCATAAACTCCTTTTTCAAGGAGTTTTAAACTTCAATAAAAATCTCAATCTCCCATATCCCATCTTAAAAAAATAATAATTGCTATCCTTTTGCTATTTACTACGACTATAATTCCCAAATTGAATTATTATAACGATTTTTTTGTTTAATAAAATTTATAAGGAGAGTTAAATGAGTCCAGAAAAAGCACAAGCGTACTGGAGAGAAAATATCTCTATGATTGTCAAATTATTATTAGTTTGGTTCGTATTTTCTTTTGGTTGTGGGATTCTATTTATCAATGAACTTAATGCAATTGAAATTAGTGGTGTTAAATTAGGTTATTGGTTTGCACAACAAGGTGCTATATACGTCTTTGTTATCTTAATTTTTGTTTATGTAAAAGTAATGACAGGAATAGATGAGAAATATGGCATTAACGAATAAGGAATAATACTATGGATTTACAAACATTAATTTACTTATTCGTAGGTATCTCTTTTGCAATTTACATTGGTATAGCACTTTGGGCAAAAGCTAGTTCAACAAAAGAATTTTATGTTGCTGGTGGTGGAGTTCATCCAATTGCAAATGGTATGGCAACAGCAGCAGACTGGATGTCAGCCGCATCATTTATCTCATTAGCAGGAATTATCTCTTTTAAAGGTTCTGATGGTGGTGCTTATTTAATGGGATGGACAGGTGGATATGTTTTACTTGCTATGTTATTAGCTCCTTATTTAAGAAAATTTGGAAAATTCACTGTTCCTGACTTTGTTGGAGATAGATATTATTCTGATGTGGCAAGATTAGTTGCTGTTATTGGTGTTATTTTCGTATCTTTTACCTATGTTGCTGGTCAAATGAGAGGAGTAGGAATTGTTTTTGCTAGATTCTTACAAGTTGATGTTAATACAGGTGTTATAATTGGTATGGCAATTGTATTCTTCTACTCAGTTCTTGGAGGAATGAAAGGTATTACTTATACGCAAGTTGCTCAATATGTAGTTATGATTTTTGCATATATGATTCCTGCAATTTTTCTATCTTTACAAGTAACAGACACTTTTTTACCACAATTAGGTATTTTTTCACAAACTACTTTTGCATTTAACACAGGAGTTGAAGTTATTCCAGAAGGAACTTATCTTTTACACGCTCTTGACCAATCCTTATTGGATTTAGGATTTACAGAATATACAAAACCAGGTAATTTATGGAACATGTTTATGTTAACAACAGCTCTTATGTTAGGAACTGCTGGATTACCACATGTAATTGTTAGATTTTTTACAGTTCCAACAGTTAAAGATGCAAGAATTTCTGCTGGTTGGGCATTAGTATTTATTGCAATTATGTATACAACTATCTCTTCTGTTGCATCATTTTCAAGAATAAATTTAATTAAAAATGTACAAAATGTAGAATATGAAGCATTTGTTAATGGTGAAGCTAGAAATGTAGATGGAACAATTAATCATGGAAAATGGTTTCAAACTTGGGAAAATGGCGGATTATTGGCATGGAACGACAGAAATCAAGATGGTAAAATCCAATATGCTTCTGGAGCTGCATTTGATGGCAAAGGCGGAAAACCTGTATTTGATGCAGAGAACAGAGATAAAGATGGTCATAAATTAACAACAAATGGGAAACCAATAGCTGAAGAAGAGGAATTAGCAAAAAGTAATGGTATTGCTAATGAATTATATGTTGATGTAGATATTATGGTTCTTGCAAATCCTGAAATTGCAAATTTACCAAATTGGGTTATTGCATTAATTGCAGCAGGAGGTTTAGCCGCGGCTTTATCAACAGCAGCTGGATTATTATTAGTAATTGCATCTTCAATTTCTCACGATTTAATGGGTCAAATTATTTTTAAAGATAAAGTAACTGGAAGATCTACATTAAATGAAAACACTGAGTTAATGTGGGCTAGAATTTCAGCAATTGTTGCAATTTTAGTTGCAGGTTACTTAGGAATCAACCCTCCTGGTTTTGTTGCTCAAGTTGTTGCATTCGCATTTGGTTTAGCTGCTGCTGCATTTTTTCCAACAATTATCCTTGGGATATTTGACAAAAGAATGAATAAAGAAGGTGCTATTTCAGGTATTATCGTGGGGCTTACTTTTACATTTGGATATATTGTTTATTTTGTATTCTTAGGTGGAGATCCAAAAAATTATCTATTTGGAATAGACCCAACAGGAATTGGAACAATAGGAACATTATTACACTTAATAGTAGCATTTGTTGTATCAAGAATGACTCCTCCACCACCTGCTCATATTCAAGATCTTGTTGAAAGAATTAGAATTCCTTCAGGTGCTTCTGAAGCAATTGAACATTAAAAAATAACCCAAAAGTATACCTGCGGGTATACTTTTTAAAATAGGTAACTAAATGAGTATCCAAGACCAAAAAACTTTTCTTTCAAATATTCATCCTTTTCAAGTTTTAACACCAGAACAAATGGAAATATGTATAAAACATATGGATATTGCATATTATCCTAAAGATTCATTATTAATAAACCAAGAGAAAATTCCTAATTATTTTTTTATAATAATAAAGGGTTCAGTTTATGAATATTCTGATGAAAATATAGTAGTTATGGATTATCATTACCAAGACTCTTTTGATTCTAACTCTTTAATCTATGGGAAATGTAATAATACATTCAAAGTTTTTGAAGATTTGATTTGTTATGAATTAGAAAAAAATACTTTTTTAAAATTACTTGAACTAAATCAACAATTCAAAGATTATTTTTTGAAAGATTTAGTAAATAGAATCCAAACATTAAAACATAAAGAGTACACATCAGCACTATCTTCATTTATGATTGCAAAAGTTGAAGATACACTTATTCATGATGCATGTATTGTTGATGAAAATACAAAATTAATTGATGCAATTCAACAATCTATGGAATTTAAGACCTCAAGTATTATTGTAAAAAAAAGAACTGGTGAGTATGGAATAATAACGGACTCTTTACTTAAAATAAAAGTATTATTAGAAGGTAGAGATTTAACAATTTTGGTAAAAGATATTGCTATATTTCCCCTATTGACTGTTTTTAATGATGACTATTTATTTGAAGCTTTAACTATGTTAATTAAAAAAAATATTAAAAGAATTGGTGTTATAAATAGTAAATTTGAATTAATTGGTATCTTAGAACAAGTTGATGTTCTTTCACATTTCGCAAATCATACCTATGTTGTTGATTCAAAAATTAAAAAAGCTAAAAATATTGAAGAACTAAAAGATGCTAGTAAAGATTTAATTAATATCATAAAAAGCCTTCATGCAAAGGGTGTAAAAGTAAGTCATATTTCAAACTTGATTGGTCAATTAAATACAAAAGTTTATCAAAAACTTTACTCTTTAATTTTACCAAGTGAACTAATAAATGAAGCTTGTTTTATTGTTATGGGAAGTGAAGGGAGAAATGAACAAATAATAAAAACCGACCAAGATAATGCTCTTGTTGTAAAAGATGGTGTTGATGTGGAACAATATAGACCGTATATGAATAAAATCATAACACATCTAATTGATTTTGGTTACCCATCTTGTGAAGGTAATATTATGGTTTCAAATCCATTTTGGTGCAAAAATGTAAGTGATTATAAAAATGAAACTGCAAGATGGATTGAGTCTCCTAGAATACAAAATTATATGGATTTAGCAATTTTCTTTGACTCTTTTGCAGTTGCTGGAAATAAAGAGTTATTAATTAATCTAAAAGATGACTTGTTTAATAAACTTCATGATAAAGACGTATTTATGGCATATTTTTCAAAAGCAACTTTAACCTTTGACACACCTAATACAATTACATATATGATATCAAAATCACATACAATTGATATCAAAAAAGCAGCTGTTTTTCCAATAGTTCAAGGTATTAGAAGTTTAGCATTAAGAGAAAAAATAAGAGAAACAACAACAGTAAAAAGAATAAAAATACTTGAAGATAGAAAAGTTCTAGAAAAAGAAAAAGCAGCTGAATTATTAGAAGCTTTTGATATGGTAAATACCCTAAGATTAAAATCTCAACTTGAAAATATTCAAAATAATACAAAAATTAATAATGAGATAAACACTCAAGCTTTAAGTAAAATTGAAAGAGATTTATTAAAAGACTCATTCAAAATTATAAATGAATTTAAAAAATTTATCTCTTATACTTTTAGAATTGATAAAATTTCATAATGTTTGATAACTTTTTTAAAAACTGGAATAGAAAAAAACTAATAGATAAAAGATTTGATTTCTTATTTAACGAACCAATACTAAATGAATATGTATGTTTAGATTGTGAAACAAGTGGATTAAACCCAAAAAAAGATGAAATACTTTCAATTGGTGCCGTTCATATAAAAGATAATAAAATTCTAATGAGAAAAACATTTAATATTTTTTTAAAACCATCTAAAAACATCAATCCTGAATCAATAAAAATACATCATATAAGACCTATAGACTTAGAAAATGGTCTTGATGCAAAAGAAGGAATTTGTCAATTATTAGATTTTATTGGTTCAAGGTCTATTGTTGGATATTATATTAAATTTGATGTTGCAATAATTTCTAGATATACAAAAGAATATATAGGAATAAAACTTCCAAATGAAACAATTGAAGTTTCCTCAATGTATTATAAAACAAAAAGAAAAAGAAGCGATTATCAATTTGTTGATTTAAGATTTGATACTATTTTAAAAAATCTAAATATTCCATCATTAGGAAAACATGATGCATTAAATGATGCAATTATGACAGCGATGATGTTTCTAAAACTAAAGTATAAGTCCCTATAAATTATCATTTTTATCAAAACAAATAACTTTTTTTGCTTTTTTTCAAATATTTAACTAGAATGCTATGTTGTTGCAACTTTAATAGTTTAATATTGCAATGTACATTTAGTTACAATCTAAATCCTAGGAGGAAATGGTGAATAAAGAATTAGTAGACAGGATTAAAAATAATCCTAAATACGTAGAACTTGTTTCAAAAAGAAGTTCTTTTGCTATTAAATTAGCAATCTTTATGTTGGTAATTTATTATGGCTTTATATTAGTTATTGCATTTAATAAAGAATTTTTTGCTACAAAATTGTCAGAAGACAGTGTTATGACTGTAGCTTGGCCAATTGGGTCTGCAATTATTTTAATTGCTTTTATTACAACTGTTATTTATGTTGTTAAAGCAAATGGTGAGTTTGAAGACTTAGAAATGGCTATTAAAAATGATGTAAAGGATATTTTATAATGTTAAAAATACTTACTCTTTTAGGTTTCTCTTCTTTAGTATTATTTGCTGCTGAAGGTGCTGCAGATACATTAAATATATCTGCTGTTGCAATGTTCTTATTATTCATAGTTGCAACTATGGGTATTACAAAATGGGCTGCTAGTAAAACAAAATCTGCTTCAGATTTCTATACAGCTGGTGGAGGAATCACTGGATTCCAAAATGGTTTAGCAATTGCTGGAGATTATATGTCTGCTGCATCATTCCTTGGTATCTCAGGAATGATTTTCTTACATGGTTTTGATGGTATGATTTATGCTATTGGATTCCTAGTTGGTTGGCCAATTATTTTATTTTTAATGGCTGAAAAATTAAGAAACTTAGGTAAATTTAACTTTACTGATATTGCTGCATATAGATTAGATGAGCAAAAAATTAGAATTCTTGCAGCTTGTGGTTCTTTAACAGTTGTTACTTTCTACTTAATTGCTCAAATGGTTGGAGCTGGAAAATTAATTGAATTATTATTCCACATTCCTTATGCTTGGTCAGTTGTTATAGTTGGTGCATTAATGATTGTTTATGTAACATTTGGTGGTATGCTTGCTACTACTTGGGTACAAATCATCAAAGCAGTTTTACTTTTATCTGGAGTAACATTTCTTGCTTTAATGGTTCTTTCACACTATGGATTCTCATTTATATCATTAGCTGCTGAGGCTGTTAGTATGCACCCTAAACATGAGGCTATATTAGCACCTGGTCCATTCGTAAAAGATCCTGTTTCTGCAATATCTTTAGGATTAGCATTAATGCTTGGAACTGCTGGATTACCTCATATTCTTATGAGATTCTTTACAGTTGGAAATGCAAAAGAAGCTAGAAAATCTGTTGTTTATGCAACTGGTTTTATTGGGTACTTCTATTTAATCATCGGTGTTGTTGGTTTAGGTGCTGTTGTATTCTTATTAAGTCCAGAAGGTGCTGTTTTCTTTAAAGATGGTGTAATTGATATGAAAAATATCATTGGTGGAAATAATATGGCTGCGGTTCACTTATCTGCTGCTCTTGGTGGAGATATTTTCTTAGGATTTATTGCTGCTGTTTCTTTTGCTACAATCTTAGCGGTTGTTTCAGGACTTACTCTTGCTGCTTCTAACTCTATTGCACATGATTTATATGCAATCGTTATTAGAAAAGGGAAAGCAACTGATGAAGAAGAAATGAAAGTTTCAAAAAGAACAGTTTTAGTTATTGGTATCGTAGCTATTCTTTTAGGATTTGCATTCGAAAATCAAAATATTGCATTCATGGTTGGTTTAGCATTCGCACTTGCTGCATCAGCTAACTTCCCAATATTAATTTTATCAATCTATTGGTCAAAATTAACAACAAGAGGTGCATTTATTGGTGGATTCCTAGGTCTTATTACTGCTGTTCTTCTAGTTGTATTAAGTAAAACTGTATGGGTTGATATCTTTAAATTTGAAACTGCAATATTCCCATATACACAACCTGCATTATTCTCAATACTTGTAGCGTTTATTGGAATTTGGTTCTTCTCTATTACTGACTCTTCTGAAAGAGCTAAACAAGATAGAGCTGGATTTGAAGCACAACAAATTAGAGGTGAAACTGGTATCGGTGCTGATGGCGCTGTTTCTCACTAGTCTATATTACTAAAGAGATTTTTCTCTTTAGTAATATCTCTTTTATAACTTACTCTTATTTTAAAATCTTAAATTTATCTTAAATTTACCAACTAAATCTAATAATTTATAATCATATTTTATGTTACAAATCTACAAATAAGTATCAATTTATATACAATTCCTATAAAAAAATATTCTAAATTTTCATTTATATGTATAATAAAAAACATTTTCCCATTTGCTACTTTAATGCTACAATTAAATTTAGTCAATGTGGAATAGTGAGAACAAGGATAGCATTTAAAAATGTTAGATTAAAAAGGAAGCAAAATGAACGACGAATTAGTTGAACGAATTGAATCTAATCCAAAGTACAAAGAATTAGTTTCAAAAAGAAATAGCTTAGGTATCAAATTAGGTATTTTTGTTTTAGTAATGTTTTATGCATATATTTTAGTTATTGCATTTAATAAAGAACTATTAGCAACAAAAATTGGTGATGGAATTACTACAATAGCATTTCCTATTGCATTAGGAATATTAGTACTTAGTTTTATCACAACTCTTATTTATGTAAGAAAAGCAAATGGTGAGTTTGAAGATTTAACTAAAGAAATAAAAAAAGATGTAAAGGATTTAATATAATGTTAAAAATTTTAGCACTAATTTCAATCATTGCTTTAGGCGCTTTTGCCGCTGGTGATGCTACATTTGAAGCAACAAAAAGAGATTTAAATGTTCCTGCGATTATTATGTTTTTTGTTTTTATAGCTGGTACGTTAGGTATTACTTATTGGGCTGCTAAAAAAACTAAATCTGCAAGTGATTTTTATACAGCAGGTGGAGGAATTACTGGTTTCCAAAATGGATTAGCAATCGCAGGTGATTATATGTCTGCTGCTGCGTTTCTTGGGGTATCTGGCCTTATTTATATGAAAGGTTATGATGGAGTAATTTATGCTGTTTCATTTTTAGTTGGATGGCCTGTTATTCTATTTTTTATGGCTGAAAAGTTAAGAAACTTAGGTAAATTTACATTTGCTGATATCGCTGCTTATAGATTAGGACAAAAAGAGATTAGAACTTTAGCTGCATTTGGTTCTATTTCAGTTGTTGTTTTATACCTTATTGCACAAATGGTTGGAGCTGGAAAATTAATTCAAGTATTATTTGGTATGGATTATGCTTATGCTGTTTTAATGGTTGGAGCATTAATGATTATTTATGTTACTTTTGGTGGAATGTTAGCAACTACTTGGGTACAAATTATTAAAGCTTGTTTATTATTATCTGGTGTTTCATTTATGGCTGTTATGGTTTTATACCATTTCAATTTTAATTTTGAATCATTATTAGTAAAAGCTGTCGAAAATCATAAATCAGGTGAATCTATTTTAAGTCCTGGTGGATTTATTACCGACCCTATTTCTGCTATTTCTTTAGGAATGGCTTTAATGCTTGGAACTGCTGGTTTACCACACGTTTTAATGAGATTCTTTACAGTTGGTAATGCAAAAGAAGCTAGAAAATCTGTTGTTTATGCAACTGGTTTTGTTGCATATTTTTGGGTAATTATTACTGTTGTTGGGTTTGGTGCGATTGCATTTTTAAATTCTGCTGAAGGTGCTGCTTATTTCGTAGATGGTAAATTATTTGGTGGAAGTAATATGGCTTCTGTTCACTTATCACATATGTTAGGTGGAAATGCATTTTTAGGATTTATTTCAGCTGTTGCATTTGCTACTATTTTAGCAGTTGTTTCAGGATTAACACTAGCTGGTGCATCTGCTATATCTCATGATATTTATGCAAACGTAATTAATCCAAATGCAACAGATGAAAAAGTTGTAAAAATCTCTAAAATAACAGTTGTTGTAATGGGTGTTATTGGTGTTGTATTAGGTATCGCTTTTGAATCTCAAAATATTGCTTATATGGTTGGTTTAGCATTTGGAATTGCAGCATCTGCAAACTTCCCTATTTTATTCCTTTCTATTTACTGGAGTGGATTAACAACAAGAGGTGCATTTATTGGTGGATTTATGGGACTTATAACTGCTGTAGCGCTTGTTATTTTAGGACCTAATGTATGGAAAGATATTTTAGGGAATAAAGAAGCTATTTTCCCTTTTGCTCATCCTGCGTTATTCTCTGTAACTGTAGCATTTGTTTCTATTTGGTTCTTCTCAAAAATTGATAACTCTCCTAGAGCAAAAAGAGAAAAAGAATTATTTAGAGCTCAAAATGTTAGAGCAAATACTGGTATTGGTGCAGATGGAGCTGTTTCTCACTAATTTTATAAATCAAAGGAGAGATTTCTCCTTTGATTTATTTTCCTAAAAAATCCTTGTAAATTTCCCTCTAAGTAATAATTTCCTTATCCATATTTAGCTATCATCTATGTATATTTTATATAAAGAGAGCATAATGAGTATACTAGAACAAGAATCTTTCATATCATCAATTCATCCATTTGAAAACTTAACGGCTAGTCAATTAGAGACATTTGTCGAAAATATTGATATTGTTTATTATAAAGAAAATGAAGTTTTACAAACTCAAGGAAGTGTTCCTACACATCTTTTTTTTATATTAAAAGGATTAGTTCAAGAAAAACAAGAAGGTGAAGTTTTATCTATATATTCAAATAATGAAATCTTTGACTCTGTTTCATTAATTGAGAATTACTCAAAAAATAGTTTTATAACTGCACAAGAAACTATTTGTTACATCCTTCCTAGAGAAATTTTTATTAAAACTCTACATGAAAATCAGACATTAGAAAACTACTTTTTTCAAACTATTTCAGAGAAACTGAATTCAAATATCAATAATGAAAAAAATAAAGAGATGGCTAATATTATGATTGCAAAAGTAAAAGATGCAAAAATTCATAAAGCTGTAATTATTGATGATGAAAAAACTATATTTGAAGCTGCAAATATTATAAAAAAAGAAAAAGTTCCAACTCTTTTATTAAAAGATAAAAAAGGGGAAATGTTTATTATTACTGATTCAGATTTTAGACAAAAAGTTATATTAAATAGAATGGACTTTGATGATAAAGTTATAAAAATAGCAACAAAGGGTTTAATATATATAAATGAAGAAGATTTTTTATTTAATGCTCAATTAATCATGGCAAAACATGGTTTAAAAAGAGTTGTTGTTAAAAATGACAAAAACGAAATTATTGGAATATTAGATCAAATTTCATTATCATCATTTTTTGCTACAAATACTTTTGCTGTTTCAAATCAAATTGTTAATGCAGAAACAGTGGAAGAACTAAAAGAAGCTTCATTATCATTTATTAAAATAATCAAATCATTAAATGCTAAAGGTGTAAAAATTGAATTTATTTCTAAATTAATAAATCAATTAAATAAAAAATTATTAGATAAATTATATAAACTTCTAGCTCCAGTTGAATTATATGAAAAATCATGTTTAGTTGTAATGGGAAGTGAAGGAAGAGGAGAACAAATCCTAAAAACTGACCAAGATAATGCTTTGATTTTAGCAGATGATTGCACAATTAGTAAAGAAGAACTTCAAGAATTTACATCTAGATTTACTGAAACATTAGTTGATTTTGGTTTTCCAAGATGTGAAGGAAATATTATGGTTTCAAATCCATATTGGTGCAGAAATGTCTCTAATTTTAAAGATTTAATTTTTACATGGATAAATGAACCCTCACCTGATAATTTTATGAATCTTGCTATTTTTTATGATGCAATTTGTGTTTCTGGGAATATAAATTTACTTACTCAACTAAAAAAATATCTATTTGGAGTTGCTAATAATTCAATATTATTTAATGCTCACTTTGCAAAAATAATCACAAGTTTTGATGTTCCTTTAGGATTTTTTGATGGTTTTGTGTTTAATAATAAGGATGATAAACATAAAAATGAGATTAACATTAAAAAAGGTGGAATATTTATAATCGTTCAAGGAATAAGAAGTCTAAGTTTAGAACACAAAATTTTCAATACAAATACAACTAAAAGAATAAAAACTTTAAGTGAAAAAGGTGTTATAGAACATGAACTTGCAACGGAATTAATAATGGCATTTAATTTTTTAACTAACATAAATCTAAAATCAAATTTAGAAAAATTAGATAGAAATGAAAAAGTAGATAACTATATTAATCCAAATAATTTAAATACTATGGAAAAAGATTTATTAAAAGACTCATTTAAAATTGTTAATAAATTAAAAAAGAAATTAGAATTCCACTTTAAGTTAAACTATGTTTAGAAATATTAAAAACTATTTTAATAAAAAAAATCTAAAAGATAAAAAGTATGAATTTTTATTTGAAAAACCATTAGATGATGAATATGTATGTTTTGACTGTGAAACTACTGGATTAAATCCAAAAAAAGACGATATCGTCTCAATTGGTGCAGTAATTATAAAAAATAATACGATAATTTCAAGTAAAAAGTTTGTAAAGTTTGTAAAACCAAAAACAAAACTTCAAGCAGATGCTATAAAAATTCACCATATAAGAGTTTGTGATTTAGAAGATGCAGAAGATATAAATATGGTAATTGAAGAGTTTTTAGGTTTTATTGGGAATAGAACTTTAGTTGGATATTTTTTAGAATTTGATATTGCAATGATTAATAAATATGTAAAACCAAAATTAGGAATTACACTTCCAAATAAAACACTTGAAGTTTCTGCTATTTATCATGATTACAAAATCGAGAAAATCCCTCAAGCACATATTGATTTAAGATTTAATACAATAATGAGAGAATTACAAATTCCAAGTCTTGGAAAACATGATGCTTATAATGATGCAATCATGACATCTATGATTTTTATAAAATTAAAAAATCAACCAAAAGTAAAAATAAATTAAATAAAAGGAAAATATATATGTTAGTATTTGTATTAAACGCAGGTTCATCTTCTTTAAAGTATCAACTAATAAATGCGAAAACAGCTGAATTAAAAGCCAGTGGATTAGTTGAAAGAATAGGAATTGATGGAATTTTAAAACACGAAGTTGGTGAAAATAAAAAATTAACTTTTGAATTACAAATTCCAACACATAAAGAAGCTATTGAACTTGTTTTAAGAATTTTAACAAATGATGAAACAAAAGTAATAGACTCAATCAAAGAGATTCAAGCAATTGGTCATAGAATCGTACATGGTGGAGAATTTTTTAAAGAATCAACAATTGTAACTAGCGATGTTGTAGAAAAAATCGAACAACTAATTCCTCTTGCACCTTTACATAATCCAGCAAATATAATGGGAATAAAAATTTGTCAAGAATTAATGCCTAATGTTCCAAATGTTGCTGTATTTGATACTGCCTTTCATCAAACTATGACAAAAGAAAATTATTTATATGCTGTACCTTATAGTGATTACACTGAACATCACTTAAGAAAATATGGATTTCATGGTACAAGTCACTACTATGTATCAAATGAAGCTGTAAAAATTTTAAATAAAAAAGATTCAAAAGTTATCGTATGTCATTTAGGAAATGGTTCATCTGTTTGTGCAGTAAGAGATGGAAAATCTATTAGTACTTCAATGGGATTAACTCCACTAGAAGGATTAATTATGGGAACAAGATCAGGAGATATTGATGCTGGTGTTATTCCTTATTTAATGGAGAAAAAAAATCTAACTTCAAATCAAATTCTTGATTATCTAAATAAAAAATCTGGTATTTTGGGTGTTTCTGGAATTAGTTCTGATTTAAGAGAAGTAATTAAAGCTTCAAAAGATGGCGATATGAGATCAAAAATTACTATTGAAATGTTATGTAACAGAATTAAAAAATATTTATGTTCATATGCTGGATTAATGGGTGGAGTTGATGCTGTTTGTTTTACTGCTGGAATTGGAGAAAATTCTGATTTAATAAGAGAAAAAGTTTGCCATGGTTTAGAATTTATGGGAATCGAACTTGATACTGAAAGAAACAAAGTTAGAGAGTTAGGAAATAGAGAAATTAGTAAAAAAGATTCAAGAACAAAAATCTATATTATTCCAACAAATGAAGAATTAGTAATAGCAAAGGATACGTATAATCTTGTAAAATCTAAATAATTTGTTACTATTTGGAATTTAACTTAAAATTGTAAACGATGTACAAATATTGTACATCGTTCTTCTAAATATACCCATTCAAACTCAATCTACACAATATCCTATTACAATTTTGCACACATTTGTATTTTTTTTATATTTATGTATATTTTATGTACTTTTTTCAAAATATGATATAAAATATTACCAAGTAAGATTATGAAAAATTGCTATTTTAATGCTATGTTTTTCAATTATAATCTTTCCACAAAGTTTAAAGTAGAAAGGATGACTTAACCATGGGTTTAATCGAAAGTATTAAAGAAAAAGCAAAATTAAAATTAAGAACAATTGTTCTTCCAGAGCCTGAAGATGAGAGAGTTTTAAAAGCTGCTCAACAAGTTATAGAAGAGAAAACTGCAAAAGTTGTTTTAATTGGAAATGTTGAAACTATCAAAGCAGATGCTGCTAAATGCGGTGCTAATATTGAAGGGGCAACAATTATTGACCCTAAGAAATTTGATAATATAGATAGATACATCGATGAGTTAGTTGAGTTAAGAAAAGCAAAAAATCTTTCAAAAGATGAAGCTACTGAAATTATGACAACAGAACCTAGATTTTTTGGTTGTATGATGGTAAGACTTGGTGATGCTGATGGATTAGTTGCTGGTTCAAACTCTCCAACAGCTGATGTTTTAAAAGCTGCTATTCAAGTTATTAAAACAGCTCCTGGAATTAATACAGTTTCATCTACATTTATTATGGAAACAGCTGATGGTAAATTTGGTGACAATGGTCTGATTTTATTTGCTGACTGTGCTGTTATTCCTGAACCAAATGCAGAACAATTAGCTGATATTGCTTGTGCAACTGCTGCTACTGCTGCAAGTGTTGTAGGACTTGAGCCAAGAGTTGCTATGTTATCTTTCTCAACAAAAGGAAGTGCAAAACATCCATTAGTTGATAAAGTTCAATATGCTTGTGAAATTTTAGAAGATAGAAATGTAACTTTCTCTTTTGATGGTGAATTACAAGCAGATGCTGCTATCGTTGAAGCTATTGGAGCTAAAAAAGCACCAGGTTCAAAAGTAGCTGGTTTTGCAAATATTTTAGTATTCCCTGATTTACAATCTGGAAACATTGGTTATAAACTTGTTCAAAGATTCGCTGGAGCTGAAGCTCATGGACCAATCGTTCAAGGATTAAATCAACCTGTTAATGACCTTTCAAGAGGTTGTTCAGTAGAAGACATCGCAAACTTAGTTGCAATTACTGCAACTCAAATCAAATAATTTAAACTCAAAAAAAGGAAAGTATATGTTAGTATTTATTTTAAATGCAGGAAGTTCATCGCTAAAGTATCAATTAATGAATCCAGTTTCAAAAGAAGTTTTAGCTACAGGATTATGTGAAAGAATTGGAATTGATGGAGTTTTAAAACATGAATTTGGTGATAATAAACTTACTTTAGAAGTTTCAATGCCAACACATAAAGAGGCAATTGAATTAGTATTAAAAACATTAGTTGAGAGTGAAGGTAAAGTTATTAATTCTATTGATGATATTGATGCTATTGGACACAGAGCTGTTCATGGTGGAGAAGAATTTGCTTCATCTGTTATGGTTACGCCAAGAGTTATAGAAAAAATGAAAGAGTTAATTCCATTAGCTCCTTTACACAATCCTGCAAATATTATGGGAATGGAAATTTGTGCTGAATTAATGCCAGGTAAACCAAATGTAGCAGTATTTGATACAGCATTCCACCAAACTATGCCTGACTATGCTTATATGTACGCATTACCTTATGATCAATATGCTAAACATGGTATTAGAAAATATGGTTTCCATGGAACTAGCCACTTCTTCGTATCAAATGAAGCAAAAGGGATGTTAGATAAAAAACACAATACAAGAATTATTGTTTGTCACTTAGGAAATGGTTCTTCTGTAAGTGCTGTTTTAAATGGTAAATGTATTGATACTTCTATGGGATTAACTCCTGTTCAAGGTTTAATGATGGGAACAAGAGCTGGAGATGTTGGAGCTGGAGCTATTTCTTATATGATGAGCAAAGAAAATCTATCAATTGATCAGGCATTAGATGTTATGAACAAAAAATCTGGTATTTTAGGAATTTCTGGGAAATCATCTGATTTAAGAGAAGTTTTACAAGGTATGCAAGATGGTGATGATAGATGTAGATTAGCTGTTGAAATGGTTGCATATAATATCAAAAAATATGTTGGAGCTTATGTTGCAGCACTTGATGGTGTTGATGCATTATGTTTCACAGGTGGAATTGGTGAAAATTCATCATTAATTAGAGAAATTGTTTGTGCTGGTCTTGATGGTATGGGATTAATTATTGACCCAACTAAAAATAACAGAAGAAGATCTGTTGCTAGAGATATCGCTACAAATAGCTCATCTGCTAGAATTTTTGTTATTCCTACAAATGAAGAGTATGTTATTGCAAATGATACTTATAAAATTGTATCAGGAATTGAAAAATAATTTCATAAAAAAAGGTGAAGTAAAAACTTCACCTTTTTTCTTTACCTTCTAAAATCTAAATTAATAAGCTTTTAACCCACTAACTAAATTCATACTCAAATTTAAAACTGCTTCACTAATTAATTTATCCATGAATTTTTCAAACTTATCTTCTTTTTTCCAAACTGGATTTTTTACTTCACAAAGTGTAATTAAACTATTTTGAGCATAAGAAAGAGTTGCAACCTCATCTACTAAACCAACCTCTTTTGCTTGTTTTGAAGTAAATATTTTTGCATCTGCAAATATTGTCTGATTTTTTACATCAAGTTTTCTTGCACTTGCAACATCTGTTATAAACATATTATAAGTGTCATTTATAACATTTTGAAGTTGTTTTTCTTCATAATCAAACCATTTTCTTGTTGGTGTTCCTGATTCTTTATACTTTCCAGCTTTTACAGTTTGAGTTGAAACTCCAATTTTTTGCATAAGTTCTTCAGCATTCACACCTTGCATAATAACTCCAATAGAACCTACCATACTTCCAGGATTTGCAATAATTTTATTTGCCCAAATTGAAGCATAATAACTTCCACTAGCAATCACTCCACTTGCATATACAACAACTGGTTTTATCTCTTTTAACTCTTTAATTGCATAAGCTAATTCAACAGAAGGTGCAACTGCCCCACCTGGAGAATTTACAACAAACAAAATACCTTTTATATTTTTATCTTCTTTTGCTTTTTGAATATCCTCTAATGTTTTTGAAACATCCATTATTGGACCTGTTAATTCTATTTTTTGTAAATTCGCATGAATATTAACATCAGTTAAATTCTCATTCGATGGAGCTACTATAAAATATATAATTGTTAAAAAAACTATTGTTTTAAAATATTTAGTAATAAAATCTAAAATAGCAATTATTGGCGAAAAAAGTACTCTAAAAAAATTAAACAAACTCTCCTCCTATTATTGTTTTATCTACGAATTTTGTATGCAAAATAATTTGCATAGGTAAATCCTCCATATCTTCCACTTCATCTGGTAAAGTAAAAGTTATCATATCTGAATCCAAATCTTTTTTTAGACTTCCTTTATTTAATCCCAAAGCTCTAGCACCATTTGTTGTTGCTGCTTTTAATAAAATCTTTGAAAAATCTATAATATTTTTATCATAATGAACCATTAAAACATTTCTTAACTCATCAAACATTGATAAAGAGTTATTTGAACTAAGGCCATCTGTTCCTATTGTAAAAGGAATATCTTCTAATTTTGATAAATCTAATTTACTATTATTTAGAACTCTATTTGATGTTACGCAAGTGTTTATACTTGCACCTAAACTTCTGATTTTTTCTAAATCAGCATCACTTGCTTCCACACAATGGGTAAATGATAAATTTTTTATATTTGAAAATAGATTTAAAAATTCCATTGGTTTTGAAACTGCTTTTTCTTGATTTAAAAAGTTTTTGAAAAAATCCAAAAATGAACCTTCATCTTTATGAAGCCATAAAAATTCTTCAGGAGATTCTAAAAAATGTGAACTAACTGCTAGTTGCTCAACTCTTGCTAAATTTAAAGTCTCCCTTACTAAAAAAGGATGAACCGAATATGGTGAATGAATTGCAATTGCTGGTATAAAATTTTTTGATTTAAATTTTTTTGCATTCTTTAATCTATCTTTGAAATCTGCAAATAAAGTATCAACCATATCACCTTTTGAACCAATCACTTCACAAAAGAAAACAGTATTTATTGGACTTTGAACACAAGACTCCATATCAAAAGAGTAAGATGAAATTGCTCCAATTGTTGTAGTTCCTGTTTTTTTCATTCTATCAAGTTTTGTAGAAATTAATTTTTTATCAGCTTTATTTATTAAGTCATCTCTACTTTTAATCACAGAGTTTAACCATGACATGAAATTACCATATTTTAAAGTAGTTGTGTTTGAACTAAACTCTAAATGTACATGGGAATTTATAAGTCCTGGCATTAAAACTGAATTTTTTTCAAGATTTAAAATTTCAATATTTGGATATTTTTTTTCTATATTAAGAAGTGTATCTATTTCTATTATTTTTTCATCATAAACAACAGCACCATTTTTAATGATACTACTGTTTTCATCGCAAGTTATAACCCAATTAGCACTTATTATTTTCATAATTTTTTGCTATTAAGCATTTTTTTGTTGAGCTTGAGAAATTGCTTTAACTTCAGAAATAATTTGCATTAAAGCAATTAATCCCATGTGATAACCAAAAGGTCCAAATCCTGAAATAACACCAGTTGAAGCACCAGCAGTTATCGATTTTTGTCTAAACTCTTCTCTTTTATAAATATTTGAAATATGAACTTCAACTACTGGCATTGAAACTGCACTTAAAGCGTCTTTTATAGCTATTGATGTGTGAGAATACGCAGCTGGATTTATCATAATTCCATCAACAGTTCCTAAACACTCTTGAATTCTATCAACAATTTCACCTTCTAAATTTGATTGAAAAAATTCAATTTCAACCCCATTTTGCTCAGCTGCTGTTTTTAATTGTTCATGAATTTGTTCCAATCCCATTGAACCATAAATGTGTTGTTCTCTAATTCCTAACATATTTAGGTTTGGACCTTGGATTACGGCAATTTTCATATTATATTCCTTTTATAAATTTTAGGTAAGATTATAATAAAATTTATGTTAAACGATACCAAATTAAAGGCTTTTTATGAAAAACTTTATTCTTCAAAATGAGAATGCAATATATTTTGAATGCAAATTTTCTTGTGATAATGTAATCTTTTTAAATCTTGGTGATGAAAAGTATTTCTTAACAGATGCAAGATATGTTATTGAAGCAAAAGAGTATGCAAAAAATTGTGAAGTTATAGAATCATCAAACTTAATAGAAACTACAAAAGAAATTCTAAGAAAAAATAAAATAAAAAAAATTGTATTTGATCCGAATGATTTCACTTATGCCACATATATAAATTTAACAGAAACTTTAAAAACTCAATTTATTGCAAAATCAAACTTTTCAAAATTAAAAAGAGTTATAAAAAGTGATAAAGAGATTATTCTACTAAAAAAAGCCGCGATTGCTGGACGAGAAGGTTTTAAAGATTTAGCAAAATTTATTAGAAAAAATGGATTTAATCAAACAGAACAATTTTTGTATTTTAAAGCTTTTGAGAAAATGAGCCAAAAGGGAAAACTAGATATTAGTTTTGAACCAATTATTGCAATTAATGAAAATGCAGCAAAACCCCATGCACTTCCTACAAATAAAAAACTAAAATTAAATGATTTAATACTTGTTGATGCAGGAGTTAAATATAAAAGATATTGTTCTGATAGAACTTGTACAAGTGTTGTTGATTTTGAAAAATTCTCTTTTAAAAGAGAGCAAAAATTTAAAAATGAAAAACATCAAAAAATTTATGACATAGTTTTAAAAGCTCAACTAAATGCTATAGAAAAAGTAAGAATTGGAATGAAAGCATCACAAGTTGATAAATTAACTAGAGATGTAATAGACAAAGCTGGATTTGGAAAATATTTTGTTCACAGCACAGGTCATGGAGTTGGACTTGATATTCATGAATATCCTGTAATAAATTCAAAATCAGATGTAATAATTGAAGATAATATGGTCTTTACAATAGAACCAGGGATTTATCTAGCAAATGAATTTGGTGTTAGAATTGAAGATACAATTGTAATGCAAAATGGAAAAGCTGTAATACTTTAAAATCAAAAAAATAGCAAAAATAAATCTTGATTTATTTTATCAAGTTTATTTTTTTGCTTTAAAAGAGAGAAATTTGAAAAAAAAATTAAGCCCTACTTTAACACTTTTTTATACCTCTAATTTTCCAAAAAAATTCAATACTAGTTCACTTAAAAAATATAGTGTAACCATAGGAATTGGGGGAAATATTGGAGATACAAAAAGAATATTTGATAAATTAATCTTATGTTTAAAAAAAGATGCAAGATATACTTTACTTATGACTTCGCCACTATTAGAAAATCCTCCCTTTGGATTCCTAGAACAAAGTGATTTTTTAAATGGTATAATTCACCTCAAAACAAATCTTTGTCCTAATGACTTTTTAAAAGCAATGCAAAGATATGAAAAAAAATTCGGAAGAAAGCGATCCTTTCAAGATGCGCCTAGAACTTTGGATATAGATGTAATATTTTTTGATAATAAAAAAATAAATACAGAAAATTTGATTATTCCTCACAAAAATTGGGCAAATAGAGAGTCAGTGATTATTCCTTTAAAAAGGATGAAAAATGAACGAAAAACAAAAAAAAGTAATGGTTGGTATGAGTGGAGGAATTGATTCTTCAGTTACTGCTTATATGCTACAAAAAGATGGATATGAAGTTGAGGGAATTTATCTAAAACTTCATAATAGAACAGATGGTTATCATGAAAGAAATTTAGGATATATCGAAGATGTAGCTAAATTCTTAAATATCAAATATCACATTCTAGATTTAGCAGATAAATTTACGCACGAGATTTATGACTATTTTGTTGATTCATATTTACAAGGAACAACTCCAAATCCATGTGTAAAATGTAACAAACAAATCAAATTTGGAGCGATGTTAAAATTTGCACAAGAACATGGTGCTAATTTTTTAGCTACTGGACACTATGCAAAAACAGATGGTGAGTTTTTTTACGAAGCTGATGATAAAACAAAAGATCAAAGTTATTTCTTATCACAAGTAGACAAAGAAGCATTAAAATATATGATGTTTCCACTTAGTACTTACAAAAAAGAAGATATTGTAAAATTTGGTGCAAAACTGGATGTTGCATACAAAAAAATTACAGAAAAAAGTGAATCTCAAGAGATTTGTTTTGTTGAAACTGTTTATACAGATGTTGTAAAAAGACATGCAAATATTGATATGCCAGGAAAAGTTTTAGATGAAAATGGAAATATTGTAGGTGAACATAAAGGTTATGCACACTATACAATAGGGAAAAGAAGAGGATTTACAGTTCATGGAGCCCATGATCCACACTTTGTTACAAAACTAAATCCACAAGATAACACTATTGTTGTTGGAAAAAAAGAGGCTTTAGAAGTAAATGAAGTAATTGGAAATAATCTAAATATGTTTATTGATGAAACTGAGTTTTCTTGTAGTGTAAAACTAAGATACCGTTCAGTGTCAACACCTTGCAAAGTAAAAATTGAAAATCAAAAAGCTTACATAACTTTAGAAGAACCTGCTTTTGGAGTTGCTGCTGGACAATTAGCTGTATTTTATGATGGACAAAAAGTAATTGGAAGTGCTTGGATTGAGAGTACTAAATAAATCTAAAAAAGATTTATTTAGTTTTATAATTTAGGAGTTAAACTCCCAAATTATATTTATATTAGAATGTATATTCTACACTTGCTAATACATAGTTGTCGTCAGATTCTCCATTTGCTTCATCAGCATTAACTTCTCCATATAAAACAGAAGTAGCTAAAGACTCAGTAATTGGATATCCTGCTGTTAAATTTAACTCTTTTTCTTTAAAGTCTGTACCAAATTTAGTTTCACCATATAATGCACCTAATTCAATACTAGCAATTGTATATCCTAAAGAACCATATACAGTTTTTGCATCAGCTGAATATGTGTTAAGTCCTGTATCAAATGGAGAAATATTATCACCATAAGCAGACATAGAACCAGCACCCACATCTTTATCAGTTTTAATATATCCAACTGCTGCTGTGAAATCTTCAACTGTTGTATTTAATTCAACATGTCCAATTGATCCATCAGCTTGAGTATCTTCACTTGAAGCTGCATAATGAGCAATTCCACCGAACATATCAGCAGTAAATGTTGTTTTTAAACCATAAAAATCAGCAACATCTGGAGCTGAATATGCATAAGGATTAAATTCAAGACCTTCGAAACCTGCATATTTAACATCTAAAACATAAGCACCTTTTTTAGTAACTTCATGGAAGTCTTCACTTAAATCAATACCTGATTCAGCTTTTCTATCTGTATAACCTACAACTATCACAGTATCTGGAATAGCAGTAATACCAGCAACTACAGACTCATTATAATCACCTAACCATTCTAAATCGATAGCTTGCCTACCAGCACTTAAAAAGAATGCATCATTTGTATATTTTACATAAGCTTCAGTCATTAAAGAGTTATTTGCAAATGCTGAAGAAGCAGCACCATCTCTATCACCCTTTTCTAATTCACCTAAAGAAAGGTTTCCTTTAAATTCAGCTTTTGCAGTAAAACCATAAAAAGAAGCAGTTTCATAAGCTACAGTTGCATTACCATTTCCAAATCCAGAATCAAGATTCCCATTTTTATTGTCATGTTTTTGACCATATAAAGCTACACTTCCTGAAGCTTTACCACCTTTAAAAGCTGAATCAATAGTATCAGCTCCAAATGCCATAGATGAACTTAATAATAAACCACAAGCTACTAAGCTTATTGTATTACCTGTTAATAGATTTTTCATTTTTTTTCCTTGTAAATAAATATATTTTTGAATCCCTATCATCGCGTTAATAGTTTTTCATTTTAGAAGAACAATAGAATTATAACATCAAGATAAATTAAAATAAACAATACTACTGTATATTTTTTATACACAATTAATATGATTATTCTTTATTTAATTTTTGATAATCATTATTATTATAATATTTTTTATATTAATTTTTTATTAACTTAATATTCATTAAGTACACTTTGGATAATATTCGAAATCAATAAAATGTAAGGAATTTTTATGTCAACATTTAAACTTTTTAGTGGTTCAGCTAATCCTGAATTTGCAGTAAAAGTAGCAGAATATTTAGGTATGAATGTATCAAATGCAACACTTAATAAATTTAGTGATGGAGAAATCTCTGTTCAAATTACTGAAAGTGTAAGAGGTCAAGATGTATTTATAATTCAACCAACTTGTGCTCCAACAAATGATAATCTAATGGAACTATTAATTATGGTAGATGCACTTAAAAGATCAAGTGCAAAAACAATTTCTGCTGTTATTCCATATTATGGATATGCAAGACAAGATAGAAAAGCAGCGCCAAGAGTTCCTATTACTGCAAAGTTAGTTGCTGATATTTTAGAAAAAGCTGGAATTTCAAGAGTTGTAACTATTGATTTACATGCAGCTCAAATTCAAGGGTTTTTCAATATTCCAGCTGATAATTTATTTGGTTCTATTTTATTCAAAAATTATATTAAATCTAAAAATCTGAAAAACCCAATCATTGCAAGTCCAGATATTGGTGGAGTAACACGTGCTAGATCTTATGCAGATAAATTAGGTTATGATTTAGTTATAGTTGATAAAAAAAGAGAAAAAGCAAATGTGTCAGAAGTTATGAATATCATTGGTGATGTTAAAGGTATGGATGTAATTTTAGTTGATGATATGGTTGACACTGCTGGAACTTTAGTAAAAGCTGCTGAAGCTTTGAAGAAAAAAGGTGCAAATTCTGTAATGGCATGTTGTACACATGGCGTTTTAAGTGGTCCTGCATACGACAGAATTGAGAAAGGTGAATTGGATGAATTAGTTATTTCAGACACAATTCCTACACGAAAAAATGCTAAAAAGATAACTGTATTAACAGCCTCAACTATGATTGGTGAAGCAATAAGAAGAATTCATAACAATGAATCTGTTAATTCAATTTTTACTGCGTGATGCAAAATAGAAAAATTTTGGTATAATTCGCGAGATTATTTATATAAAAGGAAAAACAATGAAAAAAATATTATTATCAACAGTTGCATGTGCAACAATGATGTTAGCAGCAAACTCAGATTACAAATATGAAATTACACCTACTTTTGGTGGAGCTTATACTGAAGGTAATTTAGGTTTAGATAGAAATTATGCAAATGGTGGATTAAGTTTAGGTTTTAATCAATTTGATTCTTTTATAGATCAAGTAGAACTTGGTTTTTTAAGATCAATTGAAGATGTAAACTACGAAGGTGGGAACACTGATACAGGTATTACAAGAATTTTTACAAACTTAATAAAAGAGTATGATTTAACTTCAGATGTATCTTTATATACATTAGTTGGGGCTGGGGCTGAAATTTTTGATACAGAAGCTAATGGAAATCAAGATGGTATTTTTGGTAACTATGGTGCTGGTGTTAAATACAAAATTGCTGATAATTTTGCTTTAAAATTCGATGTTAGACATTTAATTGAAGCTGACCATGGAGATAACAACTTATTATATAATGTTGGATTTGCTATTCCATTTGGTGAAGTTTCAAAACCTGCTCCAGTTGTTGAAAAAGCAGCTCCTGTTGTTGCTAAACCAACTCCTGTAGAAACTCCAAAAGATTCTGATGCTGATGGTGTAATCGATTCATTAGATGAGTGTCCAAATACAATGGCAAAAGCAAAAGTTGACTCTGTTGGATGTATGACTTTAGTAAACTTAAACATTAATTTTGACACAAACTCTTCTGCAATTAAAGATTCTTATAATACAAGAATAGTTGAATTTGCAAATATGATGAAAGCTAATCCAAAATTAAAAGCAACTATTGGAGCACATACAGATTCTGTTGGTTCTGATGCTTATAATCAAAAATTATCAGAAAGAAGAGCTACTTCTACAGTTGAAGCTTTAAAAGCACTTAAAGTAGATGCTTCTAAAATTACTGCTGTTGGTTATGGTGAATCTAAACCAGTTGCTACAAATGCAACAGTTGAAGGTAAAGCTCAAAATAGAAGAGTTGAAGCTGTAATGGCTAAATAATTTTTTATAAATTATTTTCTATAAAAAGGGGTTGAGTTTATTCTCAGCCCCTTTTTTTATTTCTAAAATAAAATAATAAATAGTTATTTTAATAAATAATATTATTTTTTTTGTTATAATAATTAAAATTATTTAATATAAGGAAGAAGTAATGAAAAAAGTTCTAATAACTTCTGCATTTTCAACGTTAATTGTTCTTGCAGCTAGTAATCCAAGTAAAGAGTATAGTTATGAGATTACACCTTTTGCATCAGGGATTTTAACGGATAGTAAATCAGGATTAGACGATAAGAATTATTTAAATGCTGGAATTTCGCTTGGAAGAAATTTAGATGATTCTTTTATTGATCAAATTGAAGTTGCTTATCTTAGAAGTGATAATCTTAAATATAAAGATTTAGCTGGAAGCACTAATGTAAACAGATTATTTTTAAATGCTGTGAAAATTTTTCCTTTAAATGAGAAATTTGCTGCATATGCTTTAGCGGGTGTTGGTTATCAAAATGTTACTCATGAGGCATTTGAACATACAGATTCAGCTGTTTTAAATTATGGTTTGGGAGTAAGATATGATATTCCATATTATGGTATTTCTGTAAAAAGTGATGTAAGACATTTAATTGCTGTAGAAAATAATGCAAATGACTTCATGTATACATTAGGTTTAGCTATGCCTTTAGGAAAAAAATATAATGATGACATTAAAGCTACTGTTCCTATTGTTGAAGAAGAAAAAGAAGAGATTATGCCAGCAAAAGTTGAAAAACCATTAGTTTTACCAGAAGATGATGATAAAGATGGCGTAATTAACAAGTTAGATAAATGTCCGAATACAACAAAAGGGGTAAAAGTAAATAGTGATGGTTGTGTAGAAACTATTAATTTAAATATCAATTTTGATAATAATTCAGCTGATATAAAAAATACTTACAATGAAAAACTCGTTTCTTTTGCCAAAATTATGCAAGAAAATAAAAATTTAACTGCGGTAATTGAAGCTCATACTGATTCAAAAGGAAGTGATTCTTATAACCAAACATTATCAGATAGAAGAGCTATTTCTGTAGTTAATGCATTAAAACAATATAATATAGAATCAAATAGACTAAAAGCTATTGGTTATGGAGAAACTCAACCAATTGCATCAAATGACAATGAAGAAGGAAAAGCTCAAAATAGAAGAGTTACTGCCCTATTAAATCAATAATTAGAAAAAAGGATTTAGAGTTTTACTCTAAATCCTTTTTATGAACTCTCTACTAATTTTCATTTAACTATAAACTTACTAACTTTTAGATACAATCGCGATATAATAAATAACACAATAAACAAATCATAGGAATAACCCTTGCAAAAAAATATTAGAAACTTTAGTATTATTTCTCATATTTACCCTTTAAAATCTACA
>Ga0074195_1001346_pt1 | contig 35349 bp, 36 predicted proteins | sample EPASupsiteHSE623_FD_64525 | JGI IMG/M metagenome (GOLD analysis project Ga0074195, IMG submission 64525) | Bioremediated contaminated groundwater from EPA Superfund site, New Mexico - Sample HSE6-23 | ecosystem: Environmental > Aquatic > Deep subsurface > Groundwater > Contaminated ... | reverse complement strand
GATGGATTATTACCAGTCCCCGAACCGGACGGCCTAGGAGACCGTTGCAAAAGTCCATCTGCGTCGTTCCATCCGCGCATTCTTGCTCGACGTACGTTTAGTACGCCATCGCTGCGAATGCTTGATGCGCCTAGCATAGGCCCGAGCTCGTTCAGAGGTTATGAAATCCTGCGAAGCGGCGTAAACCCCTTACCCTAAAACGCAAGGCATGGAATACTTTTGGTGTTGACGGCGAACACATGTTCTGGTAAAATCTGGGTAAGGAGGTGTTCCATTTGGACTGGTTTAAGGTAAATGCCCTGGTGCCGATGGAGTTTCAGGGAGGGCACAGCGGCACCGCCATCCACCTCAGCGGGGAGCCGAAGAGGGTGGTCTTCCGGAGCCCCCGGGCGGTAATGGGGGACATCTGCCGCTACCTGGGTGCCGACATCGCGAGTATGAGGCTGAAGTTCGCCGAACTCGGGTTCACTCTTGAGTTTCTCCCCCTGCCCATTCATCCCGATCTAACCTTTGTTCCGTTGCCGTTTTCCCATCACTCTCGGTTGCCGCGGGCAAACGGGTATGTATCTTTGACCAAAGCGGCAGCCTTCAAGAGGTGTGACAGCAGGTCGACCACCATTTGGTTCAGCGATGGTTCATCCATAAAATGTGGCTTGGATCCCGGTAGTCTGGGGCTGGTGTTCCAAACGGCCCAGAAAGCGTACCGAATGGCTTTCCCGGTAGACGGGTCGGAGCCCCTCTTTGTCAGGGAGTCAGGGCCGGTTTGGCTGCTGGGAAGGGTGGGGTAATTATCAGAGCATTTCGACCTGAATTTCGAGAAGTTCCAGTTCCGGGTTCTTTTCGATTAATCGCAAAGCGCCCTGAATTACCTGGCTGGAAAAAGAGGACTCGTTGCTGACCGTTACAATGGCGATGGTGGCCAGGCGCCAGTCGTCATGATGCTCCACCTCTGCGATGGCAACATTGAATGCCGCCCGCGTTCGTTGAATCAGGCTCTTCAGAATATGCCTTTTGTCCTTGAGGGAGTTGGAACCGGGAAAATAAAGGTCGAGCCGGCAGGAACCGATAATCATGTTGTGAGACCTCCATATTGACTGAGTTCCCAACATCTGCCTGTATCTTATCAGAGACCGGTTTCGTTGGGAAGGCCTGGTTGCCCCGGAAGCCGGTACCTGAATGCCGCGACTGCATAAAGTCTGGAGAAAAAAAGGGAAAAGTCTTTCCCGGTGCGAACTTTTTTAGAATGAAAAATCTTATTTCCCGGTTTGGCCGGGACAGCGAACCGGCCCGAGCGGCGATTCCCGCTTTCTACCAGGCAATCAATGATAACTCCAGGTTAATCGCGGCCTGGGAAAAAACGTTTTCCCCGGTCTACGGGCGGGGGGTTGATCGGCACCAGGTGGAAGCGTGGCCGGCCCTTTACGGATTGTGTCCGCCTATCCGTCCGTCTTCGTTTTTGTTCGCAGTCCAGACATATTTTGCCCTATGGTTGAGACTGGTTGCCGGCTGTGGGTTGGGCACAAAGGCAGCGGATACCTTGGCTGATAGTCTCGGCTCTGGGAGCGGTTCTTTTAGCAAATTTGGTGGCTCTGGTTCCTCGTCAGCCCCTTCTTGGGATTTCGGCCCCGACAGCGTCGGCGGGAAGATCTCTGATGCAGTCGGGTTGTTTCAGTGGATTGAGGAGTACGGGGAGGACGAGGTCGGGGATGTTGTGCGCCATGTTTGCGGCCTGTTATGTGAGCCTGGGTGGGTGGCGGTTGAATCGCAGCCGGAACAATTCAACGCATCCTTGCGCGCCCTTTACGAAAACCTTTTTCCTAAAAAATTGAGGCATGCCCTGGGAGAATACTACACCCCGGGCTGGCTCTCAGAATTTCTGTTGGACAGGGTGCAGTTTCAGGGAGAAGCCGGGCAGCGCCTCCTTGATCCGTCCTGTGGTTCAGGCACATTTCTGGTTCAGGCCATTTCCCGAGTAAGAAGGAAAGCGGAGCAGGAAGGTCTACCCCCGGAAGTGGCGAGGGAGTGTATCCTCCGCGACATTTGGGGATTTGAAATTAACCCTCTGGCGGCGATGGCCGCCAGAGTCAACTACCTGATGGCGATGGGCCATCTTGGGATTGGGGTCAACCCATCTGATATACCGGTTAACCTTGTTGATCCCATATTCGACATTGACCCCGAAGGCCAACCTGGGGAAAAACTCCCGCCACCCGGCGAGCAGACTGCCATACGGGGAGGAACCTGGGTTGGCTTGTTCGATTTTGTGGTAGGAAACCCTCCCTGGATCAACTGGGAGGACATGCCTCCGGAACAAACGCGCGAACTCAAGAGCCTGTGGCAGGGGCATGGTCTCCTCACACTGTCCGGGTGGCAGGCCCGGTTGGGGGGAGGCAAAAAAGATTTGGCCATGCTGTTCACGGTTGCTGTGGCGCATAAGTACCTCCGCCGCGGGGGCCGTCTTGGTCTAGTGTTGCCTCAGACCGCTTTTAAGACAGAGGGTGCCGGTGATGGTTTTCGCCGGTTCCGGCTTTCTGATGGCACTCCCCTGTCTGTGACCGAAGTCCACGATATGGTTGAGGTCAGACCATTCCAGAATACCGGAAATTGGACCAGTTTGCTGGTAGCGGACAAGGGCCGGGAGACCCGGTATCCTGTTCCCTATATTTCGTGGCATCGGTCCCCCGGGGAGCACATCATTCCCGAAGCCAGCCTTGCGGAAGTTATGGGACGGACCCATCGCGTCAGGATGGAGGCCCAACCCATAGACCCGGGGAAGAGTACTTCTCCTTGGGTGACCGCCCTGCCGGAAGCGTTAAAGCCGCTGGTCAAGGTTGTGGGAAAAAGTCCGTACCAAGCCCGGGAAGGGGTAAACCCGGCCGGGGCCGTCGGCGTGTATTGGCTGAAAACTTTGGGGGTCGATAAAGATGGACTGGTCATGGTAAAAAACGAGGCCGCCGCCGGAAAACGGGAGGTACTCTGCATTCAGGCGGTGCTGGAGAATGATTTAATTTACCCGCACCTGCGGTGGAAAGACCTAGGCCGGTGGTGCCACCGGGAACCGGGGCATGTCCTGATCCCCCATGACCCGGGAACAAGGAACGCTTACAGCGAACAGGCGCTCAGGGAGCGGTGGCGGCAGACGTATAAATACCTGGAATATTTCCGGGCGGTCCTTGAGGAGCGGAAATCGCGCGTCCTGCCCCGGACCCCCTTCTATGCGCTGCTGGGATTCGGTCCTTACTGTATGGCTCCTTTCAAGGTGTCCTGGAGAAGCATGGGTGACCGGATCCGGCCGGTAGTGGTGGGATCTCACCAGGACTATACAGGGGTCAAACCGGTAATTCCCCAGTGGACGATATACTATATCCCGGTAAACCAACGGGATGAGGCAGATTTTATCTGTGCCGTTCTCGGTTCGGTTGTGGCCAATTTCGTGGCCAGGGCTTACTCGGTCAAAGGGGGGAAAAGTTTCGGGTCGGCAAACCTATTGAATTACCTCAAAATTCCTGCTTTCAGTCGATCCGATTCCGTTCACAGGGAACTTGCCGCCCTTTCATGGGAGGCGCACCGGTTGACGGCGGGCCGATGCCCCGCTGCCCGGGTCGGGGAGGTAGAGAAGGAGATCGATCTGGCGGCGGGTAAAATCTGGGGTTTGACCCACCCGGAGTTGGCGGCCATGGAACAATCTTTAGCCCTGCTTGGTTGAAGCGCAGCGGAGTTGCAGACGAATCAGGAATAAAAGGGACCTGGAGGATTGATTATTTTCAGTGGGCGCGGGTAGTGGGCCAGAATGTCCAGTACTTCAGCGTAGGTGTCGGGGGTAGTGTGAATTGAGACCAGGCCTTCCTTGGGCTTGATGGGAGTGACGAACGCCAGGTGAAAATAGCCCTCCATCAGCCTGTTTAAAAAATAGATGTCATCCGGCGGCAGCAGCACCAGGATGTGGGACCGGTCAAGATCGGGATCGGGTTCAATTTTGCTTACCCGGGAGTTACCCCGGTACCTTTTCTGCGTCAATGCAGATAACACCTCCAGAATGCCCTGAACCATACGCAGCGCAGGGCAAATCGATACAACTAAAGAACATTCCCCCCAATTATAACATTACCGATATCCCGGGGAGTAAAAACCCGGCGCTTTAGTTAGACTAATCCTAGTAAATATAAGGGGGGATTAGCATGGATTTAGTCACTGAGACTGTTGTTGGGGCAGCCATCGGCACACCGCTGCAGCAAATAGTGGAAAAGAACTTCCGTGGGGAAAAAGGTGAGGTCGGCTGGTATCTGGCGGCATCCAGACAGGCGCAGCGCGAAGGCTATCCGGAAGTAGCCGAGGTTTTTAAGACAATCGCCATGGAAGAAGCAATGCATGCTGCCCAGTTCGCCGAAGCGCTGGCGGAGATCAAAACCACGGCGGAAAACTTGAAACAGGCGATTTCCGGCGAACAGGAGTCCAACCGATCCAAGTACGATGCGGCCCAACGCGCCAAAGAAGACGGCATAGACGAGCTTCACGATGTCTTTCACAGTACCGCCAAGGATGAGGCCCGCCATGCCCGGGCGCTGCAGGGGCTCTGGGATCGATACTTCGGCGGCATGAAGCACTAAGGCGAGGGGGTTACCCTCGCCTCACCTTATTCCTTGCACTCCACTTCAAATTTGGACAACTGACCTCGCATGCCTATTAAGATCAACAGGTCTCCAGGCCTGATAACCTCATCGGGCCCGGGGTTGCTGACAATGGCGTTTTCTCGCACGATGGCCAGCAAGTTGACGGCAGTGTCCTGACTGATCGCGGACTGTCCCAGTTTTTGGTTGGCCAGCGGCGAACAGTCGCTGATGTGGATTTCCTCCAATTCAAATTCGAACTTCTCATGCATCAAGGTTTCCAAATAGTCCACACTTGCAGGCTTCAAAAGAGAAATTGCCATACGCTGTGCCCCAATGCGGGCCGGCGAGACAACCTTGTCCGCCCCCGCCTGCAGTAATTTTCCCTCCGATTCCGGCCTTTCCATGCGGGCCACCACTCTCAGTTTTCGGTTCAACTGTTTGGCCGTCAGGGTGACAAAGACATTTTCGGCGTCGGATGACAGGGCCGCTATCAGCCCGGCTGCCCTCGAAATACCTGCCTGGTGCAGTATTTCTTCAAGGGTGGCGTCCCCCTGAATGGCCGGCATGCCTGATTCCCAGAACTGTTCCACCCTGTCGCGATGTTGGTCGATAACCACGAAAGGAACATGTTCCTGCTTCAGGTAGTCGGCGACAGATAAACCGACCCTACCGCCCCCACACACGATCATGTGATCTCTTAATCTTTCAATCCTTTGCCGCATTCTTCTCACCCCCATTACACTCTGCAGGTGCCCTTCTACTACCAGGCTGACACCGGTTCCCACCGCGTAGGCTGCGACACCAATCCCGCCAAATGCAAGGAGGACCGTAATCAGCCTACCTCCAACGGTCTGCGGGACAATGTCGCCGTACCCGATGGTGGCGATGGTGGTAACGGCCAGCCAGAGGGCGTTAAAAAAGGATATTCCCTCCGTACCGGAATAGCCTGCGGCTCCCATAACCAGAAGGAGAATAAGGAAGGCGAAGGCCGCGGCCAACCTCTTCAATTTCAAAGGCAGCCCACCCCTTTATTACCAAACATAACATTATTATCCAGCAGTCCGGTGAAATCCTGCCCCCGGCCGTGGTGACGATGACCCGGCCTGCATTTAATGTATCCCTTTCGGAGCTTTGCTAGTAATTACTTCCCATCGGTAAAGACACCGTAAGGAGTCTTAATATCTGGCAAGTTTTTTAGAGAATCACAGAGGTTTTTTGCCAAGAACATCAAATATAATAGTCTATATATGGATGTCCGCAAAATCTTGGCCAAATCAAAGAAGGTTACGGATTTCCATTCGCCAGACATTTCGTTCTAGATTGCGCTGCTGGCGGTTGTACCGCTGGCTTTTTTGGTTTCTGTGGATATTTATGCGATGCTCAAATTCGTGGGGGGAGGTCAGCATGATGCTAAAAAGGGCGAGAGGCTTTTGGGGGAAAAGGGTTTCCTTCCTGGTGGTAATGGTGCTGTTAACCTCGCTGATGCCGCCGGGGTTGGCCGCTGCCGAGGAAGGGACACAAACAGGGGGAGAGGCCGGGAAGGAAATCGTCGTTTTCGAAGACAACTTCCAACGTTCTGATTCGGAGTCCGTCGGGTCAGATTGGGAAGAATACCTTTACCGTACCGGTATGGGGCACGCCACCAGAGGCGAAACCCCGTGGTCGGTTCGCGGCGGCACCCTCTATTTTGAGGCCAAAGGTGATAAAGTGGGAATGGGAGGTTTAATCGGTGATTTTGTCCAGACAGCCCAGCAGTTTCCCGTTAATAACACCCGTGTTGAATTTGAAATAAGGGCCAAATCCAAGACCGAGTGGCAATGCCTCGGGCCAAACGCTTTTTGGGTCCCGGAACCGTCGTACCGCTGGGGCTTGGAAGATCCCAGGATCGGCCCCGACTTCATCGGAGTTCAGGCCGCCTATCATGGGGGTATCGGCCGTTCCAGGGGGCTTTATATCTTTAGCCGGGGAACGAACAACGACACCCCGCAGGCCGCATTCGCCGGGCTGAACGAGTCCGGGTTCGCCAAGCACGTGATTATTATCAAGGACGGTAAAATTACATACCAGTCGGACAGCTGTGGGCCGCTGACATATAATATCTCGGTGCCTCTGTACAAGGGGGCCAAGAGACACTTCTCTTTCGGCGCCCGGTTGAGCGAATTGGACCATGAGCCGCAGATTATAGAAATACGTAATTTTAAGATTATCGACCTCAACGGCGAAAACGATTTTGAGGAAAAGTTGGGGGAGGAAATCGATAAGGTAGTTGATGATATTCAAAAAATAGTATTAGCCGAAATGGAACCGCTAGTGACAAAGTTAAACGCCTTGGTTAAACCAAAAATTAAAGATATAAGCCCCAGAGTAAGCGCACTTGTTATTTCAACTGTAAAACCTCAGATAATGGAAGATGTGAAAACAGAAAACGATAAAATCCAGGCTCGTGTCCAACAAATAGTGGAAGAAGTAAAAGGCCAGATGATGAGTCAAATGCAGGGCGGGGGAGGAACGGTCGGCGGTCCCACGGCAGGTATACCCGGAATGGGCGGTCCCCCGGCAGGAATTTTCGGCATGGGCGGATTCCCGGGGATACCAGGCATGAGTGGCCCCCCTGCTGGAATTCCCGGAATGGGTGGCGGGTCCTCCGGGGGAGCAGTCATGAGTGAGGCCTCACAGAAAATCCGTGCCGAGATTGAAACCCGGATAAAGGTTGCCATTAAGGAGATTCAGCAGGAATCGGAAGCAGCCCGTGCGGAAAAGCAGAAGCAGCTGCAGGCGTCTCTGAGACCCAAGGTTCAAGCGATTGTGAAAGCAGAACTGGACCCTCTGACGCCTCAGGTTCAGAAGCTAATCCAACCCGAGATCAAGCAGATCGTGGCCAAGGTGGTCCCGATGGTCGACGCTAGGATAAACCCTATAATCGAAAGACTTCGCCCGGTTATGCCCCAGGAACTGAAGAATTTGCCCGAGCAGCAGCTGCGAGCTAAACTTCACGGGGAGATAGAGGCCGATGTCCGGCCGCAGATAGAAGCCGCAATTAACGAAGAAGTGTCTTCGCTCGTGGAGCGCAAAATTGTATCCCCCATTGAAGGCGAGGCCAAACAAGAGGCTGCCGAAATGATGGAAACGATGAAGACCCAGGTAATGGCATCCATCCAATCAATTGTATCAGCCGGTATACCAAAGGAAGCCAGCCCGGGAATGGTTGCAGGGGAAATCCAGAGCGATCAGCGGATGAATATTGGCAACAAAGATGAATTGATTCAAATTGAATTGAAGGATTCAGTGGAATCCAAAGGCCAAAACATGAGCAATATCCTGCGTGAATTTACAAGAAAAGAAGTGCTGGCTGCGCTGACCGGGAAGCTGATTGGTACATCGGCGCCGGCAAAAAAAGTGCTGAAGAAGAAGATTCAGCTGCGAAAAAGAAGGTAGAGCTGCCTTCAAAAAATGGACTAAACAAAAGCCCCCTTCTTTCGGAAGGGGACCAAATAACGGTGATTTGTATGACCGCCGGACAATATAGTCTGGCGGTTATGTTTGCTACATCATTCCCATGCCGCCGCCACTCATTCCACCCATGTTATTCATTCCCTGTCCTTGATTGGTGCCCATATTACCCATTTGATCCATCGTGCCCATCTTCATCTGCATATTGTTCATCACGTTCATCATTTGGTTCATTTCCATCTGCATCTGGTAAAGGTCGGGCTGCATTGACTGATTGGAAGGCATCATCCCGTATTGTTGGCCATATTGCTGGCCATATTGTTGGCCGTATCCGTATTGCTGCGGAAGCATTTGGTTTTGTTCGGCCTGGACCGGCATTCCGGCCGGCACCTGCCCCTGGAATTGTACGTTTACTCCGTTGGCCGGCACCTGGGTTTGGGAATGCAGTTGGTGGGCGTTTTGGTTGGCGCTTCCAGTACCGGACACAAGACCAAGCACCACCACGCTGACAAGAATACCGACCAGGGATATTACACTGAGTTTTATCCAACTATTGGCGGTCATAAAACTACCTCCTTTAACTTGCTTCTTTTGGTTGGGATAGGCCTTGATACCGTTTGTTACTACCGCGGGGGAAGTGGCAGCTGACTTCACTTCAGGTGTTAGGCCCAGGCGCTCCGCCGCGAAATTTATGAACCGCCAAAGCGCCAGGCCGGAACCAATGAACAGCACCAGTAACAGGAGAAACATGTACAGTGAACCGATGGATCCGAGCAACTGCAAATATTTACCCCCTTTCTCATTTGATCCAAGCTATAGCGAGAATGATCGTTCCGGCCACCATGAGGGGAAGCAGCACCAGAATCACCCCGGTAGTCAGGACATGTGTCGCAACAATCAACCCACTTTGGTTCCGGTGATGTTCATGCATTTGCTCCATTTGGGGCGAGGTTTCTGGAGCACCGAACAAGTCATAGATGCCGATTCCTGCAGCATGCTCTTTTTTCATCATATTTCCCATGCTGGCATCCATGGGGCTGCGGTTACCGGGGTGGGAAAAATGCCCCACCGACATTAGAGTCAGAATCACCAAAGCAGCGGATATGAACGCCAGCCTCCAGAAATTTAGCTTTTTTCTGAACATAAACTCCTCCGAAACCAGATCAAGAGTCCCAGAAAGAGGCCCAACGCTATCAAAGGGACCGTCAGGGAAGCGGTCAGCACCATCACGGAGGTTAAGAACACATCATGCCGCAGGTGCATGGCCGCTCCCATCATGGAACGATCCATAGCATCCATTGAACCAATCATGAACTGGTGTATTTGTGACTCCGAAGGCCCGGGCGATAACACCGAGATCACGACTGCCGCAACGAGAAAGAAGAAGAAGGCAGCCAGAAACCAGATGAATACCTTGAACCATGGTTGGTGCAGCATGACCTTCTTCCTCCTCAAACCTTTGGCTTTTGGCGCCGGCTGTTGAGCGCGTGGCATTTCTGATAGATGTGCCAGATAACGCCGACCAGGACAACGTAAGCAATAAATTCATGAACATACAGGGAAAAGGCAATTTGGGCCCGGTTGAAATCGGAGCAAACCCAGATCAGCATGCCCGTCAGAATCAAAATCAGGGCGGTAATGAAATTGAACAGCTGATAACCACTCGGGCCGATGATCATCCAGGGGAGTGCTTTGACTTCGTTTTTCCAGGCCCGCCATACCTCGTTGCCTATCGCCAATACAGTCAGAATGACGAAGAAGGAAGCAGAGACACGATGAACATAGTCTGCGGCAGCGAGCGAATAGTTTACGATCCAGCCGTATTTGGCTCCAATCATGGCGAACCCGGAAATGGCCAGGACTCCGAATACAATCGCCCACAGCCAGTGGATAAAGAAAGCGAAGCTCCCCTTCATTGGCACAGCTTTTCTAAACCGTTATTTCTTTGCCGCAACCGGGGCAGCACTTCCAGCCAGCTTGCACTGATGTTCCGCAGGAACTGCATTTTTCTTTCAACGCTTTGCCACACTGCGGGCAGTAGCTGTAATCGTTTACCGATATGGTTCCGCACTCCACGCAGGTCAGGCTGGCCACCGAACCGGTCACTGCCTTAGGAGCGGTGGTTCCAAACGACGATCTCAATTCCGGCCAGTACTGCTTCAGAGCCAACGCAATCGCGGCGATTACAGCAACGACGAGGGCGACGAAGAGTAATTTGATGATCAGCGTTAGAAGCAGTGCCAGCGTGCCGTTAAATGAGGACATCAAACTCTGGTAACCCATGTAATAACCGCCTTCATGGCCTCCACTCGTCCAGGCCGGATTAGGGCCGAACAAGGTATTAAACAAGAACCAGAACCCGAATAACCCCAGTACTAATACCGTTACCGTGCGCAGAACCGGATCATTTTTTATCGTTTCCCACAAGTGGACATACCCCCTTGGTTAAGAGATTTGATTTTCTTTTGTTGGACCTTTAATGAGACTGTAAATGGCTCCAGCGATTCCGACGATTAAGCCTACTAACAGGAGAATCAAAATCAGGTTGAAGACCACGGTCAGGTTTCCTGACGTTGCCAGCGACTGGAACAGGCCGCCCAAAGCGCCAGCCTGGGTTCCATTCATGGCGGAGCCTGTCTGACCCGCGGCTGGGGCATGCTGGGTCTGGGTGGCATTATTGGCCGCGAAAATCGCCTGGTTGGCTAGAACCTCATTTAATTGATTCAGCAGGGCGGAACCCTGAGCCAGTTTCATTACTCCTTCATGCACCTGATTCATTTTGTCTCTCTCATAGCTGCTGGCGCCATTTATCTGGTAGGGATTGACGTTGACCAAAGTCGTGGCTTCATTGACAAAAGCCATCGCTTCATTGAGTCGGCTCCGGTTTTGTACGGTTTGGTTGTGCAGAAGGCTGTACTGCTGAGGGAGGGACAACCCCTGAATACTGACGTCCTCAGCCTGCTGCCCCAACGAATCAGAAAGCTGTCCCAGAATGGCCATACCTTGCGAGAGTTTGAACAATCCCGAGTGAAGCTGCTGCATTTTTTGCTGATCCACCGTCACTCCGTTGTTCGACATGGGCATAATATTCTGGTTGTTTACCGGGTTGGCTCCCGAAGCTGCTGACGGTAAAATATTCACTGACTGGTTGTTTTGCGGATAAATATTGATCGTCTGGGGGCTATTTACCGGGTTGTTTGGGACATTGGTGCTGCCCGTGGAACCGGGCGTCCCGGCGGAACTTGTGAACTCATTTTTGCCCGGAGCATAAGGGTCGACGGTCATCAACGATATGGCTTCATTCAAGTTTCCTATTGCCTTAACCAACGTATCCCGGTTCTGCTGCGCGAAAGCAGCGCTGGGATTGTTCAGCTGTCCCGAATTCGTGGGTTGACTGGTTGGAGGAGTTACCGGTGATGCGCCGCCTTGACCTGTTTTTTGGGTACTCCCGGTCAAGTGCCCGGAATGGTCGGTATAAAACATGCTGTAGCCAATGTAGCCCAGCCCCCCAACGATAATGACCACTAACACGAAGACGAGGAGTTTTCTGAGGACATTCATGCAGACTCTCCTTTTTTGTCTTTATACCTCGGTCAATTTCCTCAACTGAAAATTGACTAGGCGAGGGCGTGGTGGATAACAAAAGCTACTACCCCCAGAGCCACAAGACCGGCGATAATCGCCAAAATGCCAGTAAAGCCCTTGCCCATCGTTATCCCTCCTTTGCTTGAGATCTCCTTCGCTAAATCAGCCGGGGATGGGTCTCCGTTACCATCCTTCCCCGACAGATCCCGGCGACCAGGGATTGCGACTGTTGGTGCTTATGCAGAAGCTAGTCGTCCTAGGTTCGATTTTACTAAATAGTTGTTAACAAAGTTTTAATCACGAAAATAAAGTTTTTATCCTGTCCCTTAAATTAAGGTGGCCTTGAATGGGGCCAAAAAGGGCAGACCGTTGTCAGGTCTGCCCGTCAGGCGATATCTTAGAAACTGTTTGGCTCACAGTGTGGAGTTGTGATAAACACCAGGGTTTGTTTAATGCATGCCCATCCCCATGCCGCCCTGCATGTTTGCCCCGCCCATCACGCCCATCCCCGGATAGTTGGACATCATTTGTCCCGGGTACTGACCATGGAATTGATTATGGTACTGTTGCCCAAAGTATGGGTTACCCGTCTGATACGAACCATTCCCGGGGAATTGCTGTTGATACCCCGGGTTGTATTGTTGGTTAGGATTACCCGGCAGTAAGGCCGCCTGGCCGGGAATAATGGTGCTTCCCAACCACAACAGGGCATAGGCTGCTATGATCCCTACGAGAGAAATCAAGGCCAATTTGAACCATTTGTTATTATTCATTCGACATCCCTCCTTTTTTTGTGAGTCGGATACTCCTGTAGTGCTCTTGAGTTTTGAAGCATAGTTTATTTTTCCTGGGCGCAGTATGGGCATACTTTCCAGTCGCTCTGCATCGGCTTGCCGCAATTCGCGCATGCTTCGGAAATATCGGTTGCTGCTTGAGCCTGCTGCGGGGTAGCGCAAACCAGGTTTTGAAGGGTCCCACCATTTACATTAGGCAGAACTTCTTGTTTGATGGCTTTGGCGATTCCGCAACCAGACCGATAATCAAGAATACGAAAAGAATCTTGATAACCAGCAGCAGCAGGCCGGTCAGCGAAAAGCCGGAACCGGATCCATAACCATAACCAAATGCCATCTGTCCATTCATCCCGTAGTGGCCGGCTCCGGTGTGACTTCCGTAACCAACGGCGCCAGTCTGCCCGGACAGCAGTGAGTAGAACAGCACAAAGGCAAGGACAGCAACCAAAACGATAGCCAGAGTCCTTAACAGAGGATCACGCCTTAAATCTTCCATTGCTCACTAACCCACCTTTCCATAATTGATTGTTTTGGGTGTTTCGTTAACTCTGGGGAGAACCACCTCCTTGGTTCAGTTTCAGCAATTGTTCCGGAACTCTATTTACTCTTGTTTGCAACATTCGTGCCAAACCAAATTGGAGTGTTTCCGGCCATTCCGGGACGAAAAACCGGGTATTATTGTCCAACGGGGTGGGCAATAATACCCGGTCAGTGGCGACCAAAAAGAAAGAGGCAGACACAAGGACTGCCCCTTTATGAGCGATTGCAGCGGCATGCTCAACTACCACTGCTATTTGATGTTGTACTTTTCCATCCGGTATTTCAGGGCGTATCTCGTGATCCCCAGCAGTTGAGCGGCCTGGGTCTGGTTGCCGTTGGTCTTCGCTAGGGCCTGCCGAACCAGGCTTTCCTCCACATGGTCCAGCAAAACCCCTTCTTCCGGAAGGGTAAAGATGTCTTTCCTGGGTGTCATCGAGTTTTTCAGGATATCGCGAGGTAGGGAAGCCAATGTCATTCTTCCGTCTCTTGACAGAATAACCGCCCGCTCAATGACGTTCTCCATCTCCCTGATGTTGCCGGGGAAGTCATATCTCATGAGAAACCTGGTAACGTCGTCGTCAAGGGTGAGGTTATTCCGGTTCAGTTCGCGTGAATACTTCTTAATAAAAAACTCAATCAACAGGGGGATGTCTTCTTTTCTCTCTCTGAGCGGCGGGACATGAATATGAATAACTTTGAGGCGGTACAGTAAATCCTCGCGAAATTTGCCTTCCTCGACCAATTGTTGTAGGTCACGGTTGGTAGCGGCAATCACCCGGACGTCAGCCTTAATGGTCTCGACACCGCCAACGCGTTCGAACTCCCGTTCCTGCAAGACCCTGAGGAGCTTGACCTGCAAACCCGGAGATAGTTCGCCGATTTCATCGAGAAAGATTGTTCCCCCTTGAGCCCTATCGAACCGCCCAGGTTTTCGTTTATCCGCACCCGTAAAAGCGCCTTTCTCGTATCCGAACAGCTCACTTTCCATCAAGTTGTCGGGGATCGCCCCGCAGTTGATCCGGACATATGGTTTGCTGCTCCGGGAACTCCCCTGGTGAATGGCCCCTGCGATGAGTTCCTTACCGGTGCCACTCTCGCCGGTAATAAGGACTGTGGCAGGCGTATCGGCCACCTGTTCGATTAGCTCAAAAACCGCACGCATTTTCTTGCTTTGCCCGATGATGGTCGTTTCACCCGCGACCTCACTCCTTAAGAATTCAATTTCCTGGTTTAGCTCTCCAACGTTAAGGGCTCGCATAATCGTGAGTTTTAGTTCTTCCATGACAAATGGTTTGGAAATATAATCAACGGCGCCGAGTTTCATGGCTTTTACGGCGGAATTGGTGTCGCCATGGGCGGTGATGATTATGACAGGAAATCTCTCATTGATGCTTCTTATCCTGCTCAGAACCGTCAGGCCATCTAAGACGGGCATTCGCAGGTCCAGAATGGCCAGATCCGGGTCGGCTTCCATAAAAAGATTAAGCGCTTCCTCACCATTTTCGGCCAGGAGAGTTTTGAACCCCCATTCACCCAGATTCTTATCCAGAATCCAGCGCATATTCTTTTCATCATCCGCGATGAGTACTGTCTTACTCAATATTGCTTCCCTCCTCGAAGGCCGGCAGAACGACCTCGACACGTGTGCCTTTACCGTATTCGCTCGACAGCGAGATTAGGCCCCCGTGTTCGTCCACAATCCGATGGACTACGGCCAATCCGAGTCCAGTACCCTTGGGTTTGGTGGTAAAGAACGGGTCGAACACTCTGGGCAAGCTGCTGGGTTCTATTCCCTTTCCCGAATCGGAGACAACAAGTATTACTTGAGTTTGATCTGCCAGTCCGGTGGAGATCGTTAGTTTGCCGCCTTCCGGCATAGCTTGGACAGAATTGAATACCAGGTTATCAATGACCTGCTTTATTTGTTCGGCATCTGCCAAAACAGGGGCTGCTGCACCCGGCTGAAAATCGGCAAGAACATTGTGCTGCCCAAGGTAGTTATCAATCATCAACAATACTTCTGTTACAATTTCATTCAGGGACAGAGTCTTTCTGACCCCGCGGCGGGGTTTAGCGGTATCTATCAGTCCGTTGACCACCCGGTTAGCTCTTTCCACTTCTTCATCAATCATCTCCAACTGCTTAACGGCTTCGGCATGGCCAACAAGTTCCCGGCGCATCGTTTCTTCGATGGCTTTGATAATGGCAAGCGGGTTCCTGATCTCATGCGCGATACCGGCTGACAGTTCCCCCAGGGCTGCCAGTTTGTCGTTTCGCAGCATGTGTTCCCTGAGGTGCTTAAGCTCGGTGACATCGTCAAATATCAGGACAGCGCCGCGGCTGACCTGGTCATATATCAGAGGGAAAAGACTGACTGCCAGAGTTTTGGTCCGGCCATCGCCGGTGATCAGCGGCAACTCTAAACCCTTGACGGCCTTGGTTGCGGTCAATGTTTCCTGAATCCTCATCAACAAATCCGGATGGTTTGGGAAGACTTCTCCGAGGGACATTCCCTCCAAACCCCGGGAAGTTCCCAGGATCTCCCGGGCTCCATTATTTAAGGCGGTAATCAGGAGCTGGCGGTTGACCGCGATTACTCCACTTCTGATGCTCTGCATGATGCTCTGGCTGTAGTTGTTTTGAAAGCTGATCACCATGTACTGCTCAAGCAGTTTTTCAAATAATATTTTTTTCTTGTCCACATAGGCGCCTGTAATCGTGGCGACTGCGAAGAAACCAAGTAAGTCCGCCAACTGCCGAAGCACCTTCAACTCGGTAAGCCCAACGAAGAGCAGTTGGTGAGGAGCATAGACAAAACTGGTGGCCACTGCCGTGACAATGCCACCCTTAAACCCGAACTGCAAAGCTGCCACTAGGATGGGCACGTAATAAAGGGGGTGGAACCAGGTATCCCCCCTGCCAGGCGAGACAAAATGGTTGAGTATCCCAATCAAAACAACGGTGCAGCCAAGAACAATCTTTAAGTACGGGGCTGAGTTCAAGTTGACTTTTGTGGTGATCAAGACTCCTGTCCCCCAACAAGTTTGTTTTCACAATTCGGGCAGTAGTTCCATCCAAAGTTGATCATTTGGCTGCAGTACGGACATTGTTTCTTCAAGCTTTCTTTGCAGGTCCGGCAGAGGGTTTCACCTTCCTGAAAACGCGTTCCGCAGTTCAGACAGGTTTTGGCCACATCCTCTTCGGTTGATGTTAGTTCGCCCCTGGCTACCAAGAGGTAATATAACAGTATGGAAACGGCCACCAAGAAAATAACAATCATCGGTCAAGCCTCCTCGCGGAATTTGCCGGTTTCCCACACATGGGGCAAATTCCCCACTCCGGTTTGAGCTTGCAACCGCAGGCCCGGCACTGGCGGGGCTGTTTATTTGAGGCCATAAGCAGATCGATTAACAGCAGAGCCATTATCACCAGTAACACAAGGGCGGCCAGCGTCTGGAAATTGAACAGCGAAGCGTTGGTCAGATAAGTCCCCCCCTGGCGGGACATACCATGCATCCCCATTCGATAGGTTGTTTGGTTGAGCGCCGGCATTACCAGGAGGTTGTACGCGACGACAAGGCCTATAACCACGAACACGAGAGTAACCAGTGTTTTTCTGATATTCATTGGCTAATTCCCTCCGAGAGAAGAAAATGATTGTCTGGATTCTTCTATTGCAAAAGGCGTGCCATTTCGGAACCGCTTCCGATAACCGGAAGCCTGATCATAAACTCGGCTCCAACCCCGTACTTGCTTGATACGCTGACAGTGCCTTCATGGGCTTCGACCAACTCCTTGGTGATGGCCAAACCCAGTCCGGTTCCGCCGGTATGGCGTGATCTCGACAGGCGTTTTTGGCCTTGGTAATATTTTCCGGGCTGCGGGGTACTATCTGATCTTCCATGGCTTCCAAAAAACTCTGCAGGTTCCCGAGAGGTGTTCGCAGCTCGTGAGCCATGTCCGAAATCAGCTTCTTGCGCAGGCCTTCCACAGTCTTTAACTTGGAGAGCATCTCATTGAAAGCCTGGGCTAGAGTCTGAATTTCATTTTTTGCCTGTACCTCTACCGGTTTGCTTGACAGCCCTTTACTGACCTGAGCGGTGGCTTTGGTCAGGGCCATTAGGGGTTGGGTCAGTCTGGTAGAGAAATAGTAGATGAACGGCAGGAGAAAAATCATCGAAACCAGGCCGCCAAGCATTATGGACACAATGATCTGCTTCTTGAACCAGAGGTCCTCGTTTGTCCAAATGCCCCGCTGCTTGTAGTGAGTTACCTTTACACTTGCCGGCTGTGAGTTCAGATTGATATCAAGAAAGGATGTACTGGAAGGAACCGGCGAATGGTACATTTTGTTTTCTTTGGAATCAATCATGCCGGACATATGAGTCGACCGGTCGGTGGACGTAAACAGCACTGCCCCATCTGCGTCTACGATCTGCAGGGATACATCCATGACCATAGCCAGATGGTTAAGTTCTTCCGCTGCCGCTGCAGAAGGCGGGTGCTGGCTCCAATTTCCTCAACTGCCTTGGTTATCTGGTGGTCCTTGATAACCTCCGTCTTTTTGACGTATTTTTCAAAGTCCCGGTTAAAGCTGTAGCTGAAGAACAGGCCTGCAAACCCTAAACTGATCATGACTGCTACGATACCGATAATGATTATGTCAAACAACAGACTTCCGGTGTTTTTCTTAGTTGCTGTCAAGCTTATATCCCACCCCAAACACTGTTTTGATTAGCGTTGGCTGGTCAGGATCGACTTCAAGTCTTTGCCGCAGTTTTCTGATATGAACGTCAATCGTGCGATCGAAACCGTCATAGTCGTAATCATGAAGCTTTACCGCCAGTTGAGACCGCTCAAAAACACGCCCGGGATTCCGGGCCAGAATCAGCAGCAGTTTAAACTCTGTTGGCTTCAGACTCACGGGTTGCCCAAACCGGTGTACTTCCCGCTTGTCAATATCAATAATCAGGTTCCTCTGATCTACTTCTACAATGTTTTCGTCACTAAGACTAGACTGCGTGGTTCTGCGCAGGAGCGAATGTACCCTGGCCAGCAGAACCCGAGGGCTGAAGGGTTTGACCACATAGTCATCGGCTCCGAGAGACAGTCCCTGGACCTGTTGGTGTTCTTCCATTTTGGCGGTTAACATGATAAGCGGCACTTTTGACTGACGCCTTATTGCCTGGCAGATTTCCTCTCCACTCATTCCGGGGAGCATCAGGTCCAATACTACCAGGTCGGGCTTCTTCTCGTGGAAGGCAGCAAGTGCGGAACAGCCATTCTCTGTTACCGCTACTTCCATATCCTCTTTCTCCAGATAGGCTTTGAGAACATCGCTGGTGATTTTCTCATCTTCAATAAGCAGGATTTTTGTCTTACGCAACCCGGTTTACCTCACGATTTTCGCTCTTGGACGTAGATGTCACCAGGTGAAAAACCGATCAGGGAAAGTAGTTCGCGTCTGTTTCAATTCAGGCGGAAGCCGCCAATTACTGGAAATAAAGAGGAATTATCTGATACCCGGGTAGGGTATATATAAGGATATACCATGATCTGAGTTGATTTTCAAGTAATCGGTGAAACATACCTTCAATGTGCTAACAATGGTAAATTAAAACCGCAGGGTGTATCATATCAAGTAAAAATGGTACACCCTTTAATTTCTTTGTGGGCCTGGAGGGACGCTGTGTGTTCATCATTTACGACCAGATAGTACAGAGGCTGCCTGTAAAGGTTTGGCTGGATAACATGAACCAACTGGAGCCGGGATGTGTCCAGCAGGCCCTGCACGCCGCCAACCTGCCGTTCGCTTTCCGCCACGTGGCGGTGATGCCCGATGCCCACGAGGGCTACGGGGTGCACATCGGCTGCGTGTTTGCTGCAGATGGGGTAATTGTTCCCAATGCTGTGGGGGTGGACATCGGCTGCGGTATGGCTTTTGTACAGACGAATATACCGGCGGCCCTGCTTCAGGTTGACACCCCCAGCGGGTCTCTGGCGCAGTCGGTGGTGGGATCGATTATGAGAACGGTTCCGGCAGGCTTTGCGCACCACAAGACCCCTCAGAGGTGCCAGGCACTTGACAGAGTGAATAACGACGCCCGGGCCGGCAGGGAATACCACGTAAACGAACTGGCGGCCGAACTGGAAAGGGGTTACTTCCAGGTCGGCACCCTCGGGGGCGGCAACCACTTCATCGAGCTTCAAGAAGACGAAGCGGGACTGGTGGGGATCATGATCCACTCGGGGAGCCGGAACTTCGGTTACAAGGTCTGCGGCCATTTCAACAAACTGGCCCGGACCCTAAACGAGAGGCGGGGTTCTGCGGTTCCCGGGGAATGGGACCTGGCATACCTTCCCGTGGACTCCGCCGAGGGGCAGATGTACATCAGATGGATGCAGCTGGCCCTGGATTTCGCCCGGGAGAACAGGGCATCAATGCTGACGACGGTCAAAGAAATCCTCTACCATCAGGTGGAAAAAACCACCGGATTTGCGGACATTGAGGAGACCTTCGCGGTCAACTGCCACCACAATTACGCCGATCGCGAAGACCATTTTGGCAGGATCGTTTGGGTGCACCGCAAGGGAGCCATCCGGGCCCGTGCCGGTGAGTTGGGCATTATTCCCGGTGCCATGGGTTCATACAGCTATATTGTAGAAGGCTTGGGCAACCCCGAGAGCTTTCAGTCGTGTTCCCATGGGGCTGGACGGCGAATGAGCCGCAAGCAGGCCTCGGGGAAATTCGCCGTCGAAGAGGTAGTGAGCGACCTGAAGCGGCTGGGCGTCACTCTGGGCAAGCAGAAGAAAAAGGACATCCCGGAAGAAGCCAGGTTTGCCTATAAAGACATTGACCTCGTCATGTCACAGCAGTCTGATCTGGTCAGGCCTGTGAAACGGCTGCGGACGGTGGCGGTCGTTAAAGGGTAAAACCAGTCGTCCGGCTCTTTCCCTTTTTTTTTAATCGGGCTTGAAACTTTTCGGGTTAAATCCGTGTAATAGATAGTGAATCGGGAGGAAGGGGGAGCTCCCTTGGATGCGGATGACAGGCAGTTGATACTGTGGTACCGGGATGGGCGGGAAGAAGGGTATCGCCAGCTGCTGGCCCGCTATGAAAGCTACGTTTACGGCCTCTGTTATCGCCTGACGGGAAACCGGGAGGATGCCCATGATTTAACCCAGGAAAGCCTCATTATAGTCCTGAATGGCCTTGACACTTTCAACTGAATCGGCCTTTTAAGACCTTTAGGATCGTTATTACTCCAACTCCCGGAGCCACAACCTGACTTCAGCATCGCTCGGCATCCGCCAGTCGCCCCTGGGAGAGAGGTTGATCGAACCGACTTTGGGACCGTCGGGCATACAGGAGCGTTTAAACTGTTGGCTGAAGAACCTCTGATAAAACACCCGCAGCCATTTCTTGACCTCGGCCGGCTCATATCTGTCGTGAAATGCCTGACAAGCCAGGAACAGCACCTTTTGCGGCGGGGCTCCCTGCCTGACGACATAGTACAGGAAAAAGTCGTGCAGCTCATAAGGACCGATAGCATCTTCCGTTTTCTGGTTGATACAGCCGCTCGCGTCGGGCGGGAGCAGTTCGGGGCTGATAGGGGTATCAAGGACACTGCGCAGGACCTTTTTTGTTTCCTCCTCAGCCACATTGTCGGCTGCCCACTGTACCAGGAATTTGACCAGCGTTTTGGGGATGCCGCTGTTAATTGCATACATCGACATGTGATCACCGTTATAGGTGCACCAACCCAGGGCCAGTTCCGAGAGATCACCCGTCCCGATGACGAGGCCGCGAACCCTGTTAGCGATGTCCATGAGAATCTGCGTCCGTTCGCGGGCCTGGATGTTTTCATAAGTGGCGTCAAGGGTGTTGGGATCGTGGTCCACATCCTGGAAATGCTGCCGGCAGGCCTGACGAATGTCCACCTCTTTGACGCTCACCTTCATTGATTTCATTAACTGCAGCGCATTGGTATGAGTCAGGTTGGAAGTGCCGAACCCCGGCATGGTGACGGCCATGATGTTCTGGTGCGGGATCCCCAACACTTCAAAAGTTCTGGCGGTAACGAGCAGGGCCAGGGTTGAATCAAGACCTCCCGATATTCCGATAACCGCCTTGTCCATGCGTGTGTATTCCAACCTCTTGGCCAGGCCGGCAACCTGAATGTGGAAAATCTCCTCACAGCGTTCATCCCGGACAACGGGGTTTTCAGGCACAAAGGGGTGACGTGGGACGAACCGATCAAAATTTTCGCTACTGACGGAATAGGATTTCCCGTAATCCAGTTCCACGGTTCTAAACTTCAAATCACCGGAAACGGCATCGCTACTGTCGGCAAAACTCTTGTTCTGCTGCCTTTCAGAATCCAGGTGCTGTACATCGAATTCCGCGTACACCATGGTGCTGTCCCGGTTGAACCGGAGGGAGGTTTTCAGCATATTACCGTTTTCGGCGATCAGGCATTCACCGCCGAAGACATTGTCGGTGGTTGATTCGTGCACCCCTGCGGAAGCATAAATGTAGCCGCTAAGACACCTGGCGCTCTGCTGCAGGACGAGCTGCTGCCTGTAGTTTGATTTACTAACCAGGTCGTTGCTGGCGGACGGGTTGGCAATAACGGCAGCCCCGTTTAAGGCAAGATAAGAGCTGGGAGGGATGGGAACCCACAGGTCTTCACACAGTTCGACCCCGAGGGAGAAGCCAAATTCCTCACTCCGGAAAATAAGATTGCCAAAGGGAACTGACTGGTTGAGCCACCTGATTTCGGACACGTTTTGGCTGATGCTGTACCCCGGGGAAAACCAGCGTTTTTCGTAATACTCCTTATAGTTCGGCAGGTACATCTTGGGCACAACGCCCAATACTCTGCCTCTGTGGGTGACTACGGCGCAGTTATACAGCTTCTGATCAACCAGAACGGGCATGCCAACAATAGCCAGAACGGCCGTGGCTCTGGTTTGGTCCAGAAACCCGGTCAAATAGCGCATGGATTCGTTGAGGAGCAGTTGCTGGTTAAACAGGTCCGCACAGGTGTATCCGGTGACGCTCAATTCGGGAAAGACGATAACGGCGGTGCTTTTGGCCTCCGCCTTGTTTACCAGTTCCAATATTTGCGCCAGGTTGTATTCCGGGTCCGCGACTCTCAGCCTGGGCGATGCTGCGGCAACCTTGACAAACCCGTAGTTATTCATCTTTTATCCACCCCTTCAGGATTCGGATTCAACCGAACCGAGTACGGAGGGTATAGCCGGATCTCCCCAACCATCATAATTAAGCTTATCCCGAAGGAGGCTTAAATGTCAAGGGCAGCGGGGATCTCAGGGGCATCCGGGGACAGGTAGAGGCCGGCTCTGGAACGCGTCCGCGAACCGAAAAGGAACAGGACCAGATTTTACCTGGTCCTGTTTGAGTCAAAACCTGCCCGTACAGTCTTCGTGCGATTCAAGCGGGGTGCTCAGAATATCGGCTCATCCTGGTATGCTTTGGCTTAAATATCGAAGTACAGGCGGAACTCGTACGGATGCGGACGGAGCTTAATGGGATCGATCTCGCTTTCCCGTTTGAAACTGATCCACTTTTCAATTACGTCCGAGGTGAAAACGCTGCCTTTCAGCAAAAAGGCGTGGTCTGCCTCCAAGGCACTGATTGCCTCTTCCAGAGAGCCGGGGACGGTCTTCAGGTTGGCCGCTTCTTCACCGGTCAGTTCATAAATGTTTTTGTCAATGGGTGCGCCGGGATCGATCTTGTTTTCGATTCCGTCCAGCCCCGCCATCAACATGGCGGCGAATGCCAGGTAGGGGTTACAGGAGGGGTCTGGGGGACGGAATTCAATCCGTTTGCTCTTCGGACTGGCGGAGTAGACGGGGATACGGATGGCCGCACTCCGGTTCCGCATCGAGTAAACGAGGTTGACAGGAGCCTCATATCCCGGAACCAACCGTTTGTAAGAGTTGGTTGACGGGGCGCAGAACGCCATCAACGCCGACGCGTGCTTTAACAGCCCGCCGATGTAATACCTGGCTGTCTCACTGAGTAAACCATGCGCGTTGGGGTCGTAAAACAGGTTTTGACTACCCTTCCATAACGACTGATGGGTATGCATCCCGGAACCGTTATCCTGGAACAGGGGCTTGGGCATAAAGGTGACGACCTTGTTGTTGCGCTTGGCCACATTCTTGATAACGTACTTGTACAACATGCACTTGTCAGCCATTTTGGTAAGGCTGTCGAATTTCATGTCGATTTCCGCCTGCCCCGCCGTGGCCACTTCGTGGTGGTGGATTTCTATGTCAATACCGACTTCCAGCAAGGCAGATACCATTTCGCTCCGCAGATCCTGATAGGAGTCGTGGGGGGGTACGGGAAAATATCCCTCTTTGTAACGGGGTTTATAGCCCAGGTTAGGGTTTTCCTCCACGCCGGAGTTCCATTCTCCTTCGATTGAATCAATAAAGTAGAAACCGTAGTTTACGCTCTGGTCAAATCTGATATCGTCAAAAATGAAGAATTCCAATTCCGGGCCCCAGTAACTGGTATCGGCTATGCCGATGGACTTGAGGTAGGCTTCCGCTTTTTTGGCGATATACCGGGGGTCGCGGCTGTACGCCTGATGGGTTATTGGGTCAAACACTCCACAGACAAGGGACAAAGTCGGAGCCTTGCATGCGGGATCGATGACCGCGCTGTCAGGGTCGGGAATCAGGAGCATGTCGCTTTCCTGAATTCCCTGGAACCCGCGGATACTGGAACCGTCAAACCCCAATCCCTCGTCGAACAGCCCGTTGACGTCTTCCAGGTTCTTCAGTTCACTCGTGGGCATGCTGAAGTGCTGCCAGAGCCCCGGCAGGTCGGTGAACTTAAAGTCGATGAACGCGATCCCCTTTTCTTTGATCAAGGAAAACAATTGTTCAGGTGTCATTCTAGAGTCCTCCCTCCAAATACTTTTTTGTCTAAACCGCTCTGAACGTAATGGACCGAGCCCGGGCCGTCTTGACCTAAAGCCAAGCAGCCCGGGAGTATTCCCGATGTTGCTCACCTCCTGATTGGTAGTCACAGAACCCCGAAAAAATCAAAAAATAAGGGCCCCCCTGAAAAGGAGGACCCCTTTGTCCCGACAGTGGAATATGCAAGCGGCTCTGCCTGCAGTCGGTTCCATTTTCTGCAATCTTATTACTATAATATTATCTGTATCTATGCTGTTGTCAACCTTTATCATTCAAGTATACTTTATACATGCCAGATTCCCAGTTTTCCGAATCGCCCCTGCCCATCCCCTTTTGCTTTTTGACGGGTGGCGCAAAAAGTATTGAAAAATAAATAAATTTATGAAGGTTTTTGAGAATTACTGGCAAAGTACTTCAATATACTTTACAAAGAGGGGTGAATTTAAAAATGCTGTTGCTGTCCAGAAGCGATGTTGAACAAGCCGTTAGCATGAAAGAGGCCATTGACGCTGTGGAAAAGGCTTATGCTCATTATTATCTAGGCAAATCAACAACCCCCCTGAGAACACGGATCCACTGCGACAAGGCGAACGGTGATGTGCTCTTCATGCCCGCTTATATGAGTGACCTAGGAGGATTGGGCATCAAAATCGTCTCTATTTTTCCCAACAACGCCAGATACCAGAAACCAACCATTTCGGCAGTGATGATGCTGAATAACGCGGAAACGGGGGAACCGTTGGCTTTGATGGACGCTACATACCTTACTGCGCTTCGCACAGGTGCGGCTTCCGGGGTTGCCACAAGGCACCTTGCCAATAAACAGGTCCGGAAGGCCGCTCTTTTTGGCACAGGTGGCCAGGCCCTTAAGCAGTTGGAAGCCATACTGGTGGAAAGGGAAATCGGCCAAATTTACGTATTCGACATTGACGGCAAGAAGGCTGCGGATTTCGTCGCTCTTGTAAAAAAACAGCTTGCCAGGTTTGATGTTGAAGTCATGGTGGCAGGAACCTCCGGGGAGGCGGTACACGACGCAGACATAATCGCCACGGCCACCACCTCCCGGAACCCGGTTTTTTCGGGAGGAGACATCAAGCCCGGAGTCCACATCAATGGAATTGGATCGTACACGCCTGATATGCAGGAGGTAGATGAAGTTACGATCAAGAGGGCCGATAAGATTGTTGTTGACTCATTTGAAGCTTCTTTCAAAGAAGCCGGGGATTTTATTATTCCCATGGAAAAGGGGATCCTGGGTCCGAAAGACATTTACGGCGAGATTGGCAAGATAACGTGCGGAGAAATTCCAGGCCGGGAAAGCCGGGAGGAGATTACGTTTTTCAAGTCCGTTGGTATTGCCATACAGGATGTCGCTGTTGCCAGGCTGGTGTATGATAACGCGTTACGAAACGGTCTGGGACAGCAGGTGGAGATTTCTTAACTGAGTACATAAGTTTACCTCAACTGCGAACAAACATATAAAAGAGCCCACTCCATACGGGGTGGGCCGTTTAATGTAAGGAGCCACCCTTCCTCAAAGCGAAACCAAATAAAGTCTCAGTTTCCTGCCTATTACCATTTCCCTTGATCCACTTGGAGGCCTTGCGGCGAGGTGGATGCTTTCGATTGCACCAGTACAGCTACTGAAACATAAATATATTGTAATCAAGGAGGTGCAGTACATGACAAAAAAGGTTCTTCCTGGTGTCCCAATCGACGAATGGGCCATACAACCCTCAAAAGCTGATCCAAGGGACTACACATATACTCTCAAAGTGGCTGATCCGCGGGTCACAGCTGAGGTTCGACCTAAACGGTTTTTAAACCACCGATACACGGTACGCGACCAGGGCAAATTTGGCACCTGCGGAGCGGAAGCTGTGGCTGATGCGGCCGACCTCCGGGAAGGTTTGGTTATGAGTGCCCTATTTGTCTACAGTCAGGTTAAACAAATTGACGGGATCTCCGGGGAAGGTACAGACATCAAATCCTTGATGAAGGTCTATTTGAAACAAGGAATTTGTGAGGAACGGCTGTATCCTTACGAACAATATAAAGAACGTTTGAAGTTTCCGGAAATCCCCCGGAGTGCTCAAGATGATGCCGCCAAACGAAAAATATCCGGCTATGCCCGATGCCTTGTTTTGGATGAGGTTTTGGATGCAATCTGGAAATATCGTTCGGTTGTTTGTGGACTCCTGATTACCGAAAACTTTAAGCATCCACAAAGCGGCTTTGTAGACCTGCCCGAGGGGACTATCCTGGGAGGGCATGCAGTCAATCTTGTAGGCTACGACGAAAACATGGTTAGCAAGTACTCCGATGGCCACACATATAAAGGGTTCTGTTATTTGGATAACAGTTGGGGAAAATCATGGGGTTTGGAAGGAGGAGCCTGGATTCCTTTCGCATATTTGTTCGGAAGGTGCGACTTGACTCCCTATGCCTGGGATTTCTTTGCCCCGATCGACCAATTTCCGGTGGGTGAGGAATGGGTCACGATGGATATAGCCCCGTTTGTCCAGGATGGCCGGACATTTACGCCAGTAAGGTACGTGGCGGAGGCCATGGGGGCAAAAGTCAATTGGTACCCGGAGGAAAAAAGGGTAGAGGTTGTTGGAAACGAGGTCATCATCGATATGTGGATCGGGAGGAAGGAGTGTAGGGTAAGAAGGGGTGTTACCCTGTAGATTACAGGACATGGTTATGACAAATATCAGGGAACCGGCAAAAGCCGGTTCCTGTGCTGCTATGGGGTCTCAGTTTGCTTTTTCCACAAGTACTTGGCATATTTAAAAGGATAAACGAAAAATTTATGATTAAGAGGGTCGTTTGCAGGCTTGGAGTTCACTTCCAACAGCCAGATCTTAGCCGAATGGTCCAGGGCGATGTCAAACCCAATTTCACCAAGCCGGCCGAAACTCTCTTCTAACCGGTTACAGGCAGTGTAAACGAAAGATCTGATTTCCCTGTTTATCCTGGTCTCCTTCCCGGGAAAAACAAGGGGTATACATGTCTTGAATTTCCTGTATATTCCGTCATTACTGATATTGGTAACAACACTACCGGGAGCTGCCATCCTGGCAAACTTCTCTACAATTTTCCATTCCCCTGACCCATTTTTTTGTAGCCGTACTCTGAAATCAAAGGGTGTTCCTTTGAAAGACGCTAAAGTGATCCCTTGTTGGACAATTACGCTTTTGCCCGCTAATTTGCCCTTAATAATTTTTTTATGAAACTCTTCCAGTGTTAACAGGTCATGGAAGTTGCTGCCTTTTTCCCGGTGACTGAAGAGATATTTTCGATCTTGCGCCTGGTTGACTCGAAAGACATTCCGGCCCCAGGCGCCGCCGGTAGGTTTGATGTAGACAATCTCGTATTTCTCCAGGAAATGCGCCAGGTCAGCGGTATCACGATATAGCAGCGTTTCGGGTAAAAATACTTTTATTTCAGGATAACGTGAAAGGGCTTGATAGGTTTCCCATTTATCAAAAGAATTAATGGTATTGATAAAGGGAATTTGGAACTCTTCTTTGAGACGCTTTCTAACAGAAACGCCCAGAAGTTTCTCTTTTCCCCGAGAGCCAAAAACAGCTCTGTCATATATGACATCGGGAAAAGGGGTTTGTCCAGATTTCCATGATGTTTCCGAAATATCAAAAACCAGACCACTGACAGTGCAATCTTCAAAGTTTACCCCTGACGGTGAAAATATTATAACATCGATATTCCCATTAACTGCTTCTCTCGCAAACAATTGCAGTCGAGACGGTTTGTCAAAATTTGAAAGCTTCCTAACCTGGTATATACTCTCCAGCACCCCTAACAACATTAGCAATCCCCCCCTGACCCAATTTCCGCGGTTACATCTTGCTTTTCCCAGAGGTACTTGGCATATTTAAAAGGGTTACTGAAAAATTTATGCACAATAGATTTATTTGCAGGCTTTGTATTCGCTTCCAAAAGCCACAGTTTTCCTGAGTGGTCAAGGGCCATATCAAACCCTATCTCACCGAGCCGGCCGAAACTTTCCTCCAGCAGGCTGCAGGCAGTGTATACCAAAGAATCGATTTCCCTATTAATTCTCCTCTCAGCCCCGGGGAAAACAACAGGAATAAATTCATCATACTTTTTGGCTTTCCCCCCATTACTGGTATTTGTGACAACACTTCCCGGCGCTGCCATCCTGATCTTCTTGGTTACAACTTCCCATTTACCTACCCCATTTTTTTGTGCCCGTATTCTCAAATCAAAGGGGATTCCTTTAACAGACGCCAAAGTGATACCTTCTTGGACAATTACGCTTTTGCCCGCTAACCTGCCTCCAATAAACTTTTCATGAAACTCTTCCAGTGTTAAGAGTTCCTGGTGGTTTATGCCTTTTTCCCGGTATCGGAAAAAGTACTTTCCATTTTGCTCCTGCTTGACTCGAAAAACATTCCGGCCCCAAGTGCCACCGGAGGGTTTGAGATAGACAGTCTGGTATTGCCCCAGGAATTGTTCCAGGTCAGCAGGATCACCATAAAGCCCTGTATCGGGTAAAAAAATTTTAATATCGGGGTAACGCGCCAGGGCTTGATGGGTTTTCCATTTGTCAAAAGAGTTAACGGTATTTATAAAGGGAATCTGGAACTCCTTTTTTAGACGTTTTCTCACAGACTTGGCTAGGAATTTTTCTGTTTCTCTGGAGCCGAAAACAGCCCTGTCATAAATGACATCAGGAAAAGGAGTCTGTCCTGTTTCCCATGTTTTCGTTATTATGGTAAAAACCAAACCACTGACAGTATGGTCTGCCCAGTTAACCCCGGAAGGTGAAAACACTACAACATCGACATTCTCTTTAACTGCTTCTTTTGCTAACAGCTGCAGTCGAGAGGGTCTCTTAAAATTTGCCAGCTTTATCACAGAACGTTTACTAACCAGCAAGCCTAACAACATCAGCGATCCCCTCCCTAATACGCCATTTGCGCTTATGGGAAACCGGTAAGCAAACAGTATTTAATTGGCGGGTTGGGACAGCCTGACCACGGAACAGCTGCCACTTTGGCCAAATCAAGAACCATTTTCCGACCCTTCGGGTTTTTGAACCCCATGTGTTTTCTGAAACCCCGGGGTTTTCCAAACTTTTGGTATCTTCCAAACACCCGGGAACTTCCAAGCATTTTGGGTTTCCTCAGTCTTTAGGGTTTGAGAGACCGACTGTTCTAAATCAGCCGAAGCAAAACCGGTTAGATAAACGGCATATTCTATGGGCCGGTAATGACAACGTGCCCAGATGGAGGGGTTGTTTAATCTTCTTAAACTTACCCTCAATGGTTTCCCATTTACTTCTATCAGCCAGATTTTCCGGTCTTTATCGATGGCCATATCCAACCCCAGTTCTACGCAATCGCCGTAATTTTCATCAATGGCTTGGGCAACGGCTCTACCAATCTTCATGACCTCATGGTATAGACCGTTTTCGCTCGCTCCATCTTCATTAAATACCTCTTTTAAAACAAGAGGAAATTCCGCAACCGTTCCCCCGCTCCTGGGGCTGGTAATTACACCCCCAGTGGCGGCAATACGCACAGCTATTCCCGCAGGCTGCCAGGTACCCTGCCAGTCTTTTTGGTACAGCAGCCTGAAATCAAAGGGGTTGCCTTTGAAAGTGGACAGCTTTAGGGCTTCCTGGATCAGATAGCCTCTGCCTTTTTCTGCATATGGCCTGATTAGTTCGTTTATTTCATCCAGAGCGCCCAAGTACTTAACCCGATTACAGGGATGTTGGCGAAATTCAACTTTATATCTTCCCCTTGGATCCCGGCTTAAGCGGAAAACCCCTTTACCTTTGGCCAGCCCTGTCGGCTTGAAATAAACCCGTTCATATTTTTGTAAAGCTGCTTCCAGGTCCGATTCAGACTGGTAGAAAGTTGTTTCCGGAAGGTGGGGAACCAGTTCCGGGTAGTTTATTAAAGTATTGTATGTATCCCATTTGTTCAGTTTTGTGATGGCGTTTATGACCTGATACCCCTCACCAAGCTTCTTCCGTAATTGAAAGCCGGCCCTTCTGCTGTATTTACCGAGACAACGGTCATAGATAACTTTTGGCAAAGGGAAGATACGAGTAACCCATTTTTGATTTTCCCGGAATACCCCTCTGACCAGTTTATTGTCCCAATCAATATCAATGATGGAAAAGAAATAACAAAGGCCACTTAAAGCCCTACAGGCAGTAGCAAGACGTTTCTTGATATTGGCCAGTTTTCCCAAAAACAAACGCAAAACATCATTTTGGTGGATAAATACACCAATCAAGGGGCCTATTTCCAGATGGTGATCAACAGTCCTGATTTGTAACCCTGCATTTTCAGGGATGAAAATTTTACTTTTCAGATCGGCCGATAAGCAAAGTTCATTGTCATGTAAAGGTATACAGTGGCCGATCTTGACATTTAGTTTTCTCTCAAGGGAACCTATGCGCAGCTTTACGACTAGGGTACCGTAGTTTAAACCTAAGGCATACAGCTGAGCGGGAGTTGTGTACCAGGTTTCTTGATCTTCGGATGCACGATAAACAATGCTAATTGTTTCGACAGGCATCTATTACACCTCCTGAAAGTCCGGGATATCGATAATACAACCGTCCCATGTACGCAAGGTAACGTACCCCTTGCCGGCAGAAATCCAGTAGTTTGGAGCCAGGGGAATCTTGCCTAATCCTCCAGGAGCATTAACCGCAAAAGTCGGAATGGCAAGCCCTGACGTATGACCTCTAAGATGCTCCATAATTGCTATTCCTTCTTCTATAGAGGTGGCAAAATGTCTGGTTCCGCATGTTTGCTGCTTGTAAAAAAGATAGTACGGCCGGACACCTATTTTTAGTAAATCATGGTTAAGTTTGTGTATGATGACTGCATCGTTGTTAATTCCCTTCAGAAGTACCGATTGATTGCCAAGTACTACACCAGCCCTTAACAGACCTAAACAGGCCTTGGCGGTGGCCGAGGTGACTTCCCGGGGGTGGTTGAACTGGGTATTTAAATAAACTGGGGAATGTTTTTTGAGAATTTTACAGAGTTCGGGGGTTATACGCTGGGGTAGAGTTACCGGTAGGCGGCTCCCTATTCGTTTGATTTCAACGTGCGGTATTTTGGATACCCGTTCAAGAAGCCACGCTATATTGTCATCCGGAAGCATTAAGGGATCTCCTCCGGTAAGTAGAACATCACGGATTTCCCTGTTTTCCCTGACGTAGTCGAGAGCCCGTTCAACATTCTTAGGGGTAAAGAGTTCTAATTCACTTCTTATATTCCGCCGACGTTGGCAGTGGCGGCAGTATGAGGCGCATTGATTGGTAACGTTTATAATCAGGCGGTCGGGGTAGCGCCTGGTAATGCAAGGGACCGGCGAATACCCGGTTTCATTTAGCGGGTCTAACTCTCCCTCTTTATATTGAATTTCCCTGATGTCAGGGACGGCTTGTTGGCGAATTGGGCAATTCGTGTCATCAGGATCTATGAGAGCTGCATAATACGGAGAAATTTTCCAGGGATAGGTTTTTGTCACCTCGTCAATTTCCTGTTGCAAAGCTGAGGTCAGACCTAAAATAGCCGCTAATTGCGAAGTTGCCACGATACTGTTTTTGACCTGCCACTGCCAATTTTCCCAATCTTTGTTACTCCCACCTAACTCATGTAAAACTATCTCTTTTTGTTTCAGGTAATTTCGGTCTCTGTCAAACCCCGATGGTACCTTTTCTAGTTGTAAAGCAAGCTCTATCCCTTCACGGCAAATATCTCGCAGTCGTTCTGAAGCATCTGTTGCCATTGCTGTAAACCTCCACTATGTTAACCTGGTTCGTTCAAAGGAGTAAACATTTACCATGGTAATAAATCATATGTAGTTGGATTTAAGTTTGTTACGAGGGTGACATGTCGTCCGAGTATTATGTTTTGCGGATATAAATAGTTAACAATATAGGAACATTTTGCCAAATCCTAACAATAATATAATGCAACAGGGGGTGAGAAAATGAAAGAAGCACAACTTTTCGCTACAGAAAAACTCAAAGAACTTGACCTCAACTACCGACAGCACGAGAAACGCATTGACAGTATAGAAAATAATGTAGCCTCCCTAACATCCGAGGTTAATATCCTTTGTAGACGTATCGATGGCTTATTATCATGGGTTAAAGCTCTTGTAGTTGGCCTGACTATAACTACCGCAACTTTTCTCTTCAAAATAATTGAGAGGGCTTTCTACTTATCACCCTGGGGCTATTAATATTCTTGGGAGTTATCTTCTCTAAACACGTTATCATATATGGATGGCGAAGCCTCCGGGGGTGACTCCGGAGGCTTTTTGCGTCTTTACGGTGTGGGCAACAAAAAACACTTGGGCGACGATTGGGCGACGGTAAATAAAATTAGCCGTCATTTTAGACGGCTATCAAAATGGGTCAAACCCTTATTATCATTGGTGCCGAAGGCCGGACTCGAACCGGCACGTGGGGTGACCACGCTTGATTTTGAGTCAAGTGCGTCTGCCAATTCCGCCACTTCGGCACGTTTTATTGCGTAAATCATGATAACACAATCGGCAGATTGATGCAAGTGGGTTATCATTGGAAGGACGGGGCGCAGGGCACCACAGAATGGAGATTGTAAGCGCGGAATGCCGCACGGCCAAGGTAAGGGGGCTAAACAGCTGGACTCGCCCGCATAGTGCTCCAGAGAAGAAAAAAGCACGAAGCACCTTGAAATTGCCCCAAACTATAGTATATTATTAACGGGTGCAAAGGAGGGTTGCCAGCCATGGAAATAGGGGACAGGTTAAAGGAGATTCGAAATAGTAAGGGTTACAGTCTCCGCGATTTATCGGAATTGACGGGGTTTTCCATTGGGTTTTTGAGTAATGTTGAACGGGAACTTACCAGCCCAACCATCAGTTCCTTGGAAAAGATATGTACGTCATTAGGTGTTTCACTGGCTGAAGTAATTCTCGAAAACAGAGAAGGAAGCCAGGGGGTTGTCGTAAGAGCTTCTGATCGTATGGAGATTTTCCGTTCACCACGTTCTGGTATCCGGTGGGAGTTGCTGTTGTCGGACATCCGCAACCAAACCCAGTTGCTTTGCCTGATCCTCAGACCTGGGGGCGCTTACAAGAATAGCGCTTCGGGCCATGAGGGTTACGAATACGGGGTTGTGACCAAGGGCGCGGTCCAGCTGCAAATTGGGGAAGACAGATACTTTCTGAAGCAAGGGGACGGTTTCTATATTGCTGAAGGAGTCCCTCATTTTTACAACAACTGTAATCCGGAGGATGCGGAAATAATCATTTTCTTGTTTGGAAAGCCGGTAAACCTTGGTTAGCTGATCCCGTTCCAAAAGTCCCCACTTTGAAAATAAATTGTCACATCCGAACTGCTACCGATTTGGGAGCAGTTTTATTATTGTATAGGAAATTATGCTTGAGATATGGGTTTGGATTAATTTTCTATACATCGGGCTGATGAGGGGGAAGGCCCCCTTATCTTCGATTTCTGGCCTCGTTTATTAAAGTGAACGGAATACGCGAAAATAGCTAGAAAAGTCTGAAAGAGGACCATCAACCACAAGTTTTTGCCGGTTTTTGGTCAAAAAACGGGCACAGGACAAGTTTGAGTGGCGGTGTACACCGTGGTAAACTTAGTACACAAACATGAAGGCATGTATAATCTAGTGAACATAAGAAACAGGCAGAACTGGCGTAACAGCGCGAAAATGGTTGACGCACCTGGAACGGATTGAATTTGTTCTCAAGGCCCAAAAAAACTGTTTGGCGCAGTCGCGATTAATCGCATCCAGAGCAGCATGCATATTTTCTGCCCTTTGCCGCCCCTGCGTTTGCAGGTTAATCCTTCGTTCCCTCCGTTCAGTATCATGTATGCTTGACAGGAGTTAACTGAATGATTCCCGCCCCGAACCATTTCTGTCCCAATTTAAATACCCATTTAGAACCGAAAAACTTCAGGGTCATTACAATTGAATAAACAGCTGATTAAGGAGGTGACACGAACCTGCCGCGATTCGGCAAAAGGTTCAGGATCCACCCCGGAAACTAAGCAACCGGATTTTAGCCAATGGTGATCGACTGTGGGAGGAAGATGGTATTGGGCTCCGCGAGAAAAATGGATTGGAGGATGATTGATGTTTAAGAAAACGATTACCTTACTGGTGTTAATGGCATTTGTTCTGGGCATGGTCGTCGTAGCCGGCTGCGGCCAAAAGGCTGCTGAAGGCGATAAAAACGCGGGCGAAGGCTCCGAGAAACTTTATGTGGGTTGGGTGGGACCTTTGACCGGTCCTTGCGCGGACAACGGACAGCAGATGCGTAAAGGTGCCGAGCTGGCTGTTAAGGAAATCAACGCGGCTGGTGGTATCAACGGTAAACAGGTTGAACTGATAGCCCAGGACGACAAGTCCGACCCCAAGGAAGCTGCCAATATCGCGACCAAGTATGCGTCTGATGACAGGCTGCTTGCGGTACTGGGCAACTATAATAGTTCCGCTGTTTTAGCCGGTGCTCCGATTTACAACGAAGCCAAGATAGTCATGATCCCCCTCGGCACTTCACCGGTAATTTCGGTAGAGCATGGACCGTATCTTTTCAGGTATTCCTGTACAGATGAAATCCAGGGGAAATTTGTAGTTAAGTGGATGTTCGACGAGGGGCAAAAGAATGTTGCCATTCTTTACGAGAACAACGATTATGGCCGCGGCCTCCTTTCCACAGTGGAAAAAGAGGTTGTTAATCTCGGCGGTAAAGTTGTTCTTAAAGAAAGTTACATGCTCGGTGAAACTAAGGACTTCACCGGGATTATCACCAAACTTAAAGCCTCAAAGGCCGACGCTCTCTTCCTGGCGAGCACATACAACGAATCGGCCCTGATCGCTAAGCAGATGAAACAGTTGGGCGTAAAACTTCCCAGCTATGGACCGGACAGCATTTACGAACAGGCACTGATCGATTTGGGTGGGGATGCAGTTGAAGGTATCAAGGTATCCGGACTGCTGCTGCCCACCGACCCCGATGCGAAAGTAAGTGAATTTGTGAAGAACTACAACGCTTCTTATGGAGCGAACCCCGGTACTTACGGTGCCCTTCATTATGACGCGATGAAACTGCTGGCCAAGATTATCACCGAAGTCGGTCCCGATCGCGAGAAAATCAAAGATTACCTGACCAATATTCCCGAACCTTATGACGGGGTTACGGGGAAGGTCACCTTTGACCAGAACCACGATTCCCAGAGGGAGACTCTCAAGAAACTGGTTGTCAAGGACAGTAAGTGGCAGGTTGCCGAATAAGCAAATCGCCGAATAAGTAAATTCCCCAACCACAAATTGCCCTAAAAGGCAAGTAACATTTGCAGTATTTGGCCGGGA
>Ga0074195_1001345_pt1 | contig 35354 bp, 53 predicted proteins | sample EPASupsiteHSE623_FD_64525 | JGI IMG/M metagenome (GOLD analysis project Ga0074195, IMG submission 64525) | Bioremediated contaminated groundwater from EPA Superfund site, New Mexico - Sample HSE6-23 | ecosystem: Environmental > Aquatic > Deep subsurface > Groundwater > Contaminated ... | reverse complement strand
GTCATTTTCACCGCTGACTATCACGTCCACTGACGGAACGATTACGCGCTCGTTAGACCTATCAGGCATTGGGTATTTAAACTCATTACCGAGTGGGGCAAAAGACGAATACGACACTTACGTCAGCGCATCTACGGGCGAGAGGGTGCATGAATTAACGCTACGGGCAGCGAGAATTGCTCTGCCAACGGGCGCTGGTTACTGGTCGCTGGGCAAGGTCGGGACGACACACACGAGATTCTTTATCAGGCTTGAGGACATTTACACGGCTGAAACTATCGCGCCGTTCGTCACACAGACATACCGAGCTAACTTACCGACATCATCTGGCTGGTCGGCTATGTCGGTCGGGGCTTCGTACACGCTATTCCGTATCGCGTTACCCGCTGGGCTTGAAACGTGGGCGATTGACACCGCTGCAACGATCTTGGCTAACACACCGCTGACGGTCGTGGCTTATAACACCATCGCGGACGGCTCGGACGCAGCCATCGGCACGGGGCTTGCGCTCAACGTTGACTCGACATATTTATATGTTGGATTACCGAACGCAACGGCGGACACTATCGGCGAGTTATATACGTACTTAGCAGCAAATCCTATCGGTGTAGTAATACCACTTGACGGCGACGGCGCTGGCACTGAGGACGCGTACACGCTACCATCAGCCCAAGTATCGTTATTTACTCACATCGCTGACACCGCGTCCGTCACGCTCTACGAGGACGCTGACAACGACATGCACTATTTCAGTATCAAGTTGCCCAACACGACGGCCGATACGCTCGCTGAGTTATACACATACTTACTCGCTAACCCTATCACTGTCGTTGTACCGCTGACCGAAGTTGTTGAAACGACAGTTATCGGTTATCTAAAACAGACGGGCGCTGCCATGACGATTGATGTGACATCAAGTACGTTCGTTAACGAGAGCGCGTTTGCGGTTAAATACGTTAAAGATTTGCAAGTCGTTATTGACGCTGGCGAAACAGAAGATTTGCGTTTTCCAGTAACGGTTTTAAAGCAAGGTGCGACGAGCAAGCCGGATTTTGATTATACGAACATCGGGTTATTATTCCCGCAAAATGACGCAACTGAAATTGTTTATATCGTGGCACAGTTACCGCACAAGCGAGTGCCTGACAGCGATATTATCCCACACGTGCACTGCCGACTTGCTGGCGCTGGACAACCTGTTATGAAGATGGATTATAAGTGGTATAACCCATCGGCAACAGCAATACCATCATCATTCACGACTTACACGATGAACGTGAACACGGCAACGTGGTCAACAGGCACTATCTCTAACAAGATTTACGGTGCTGCGGCTATTGACGGAACGGGCAAGACGGACTCATCGGTTCTCATTATTAAGTTATACCGTGATGATAATGCCTATACGGGCGATTTGCTTGTTGACGAATTTGACATTCACTATTCCAAAACATTTTAACAATTTCACGTTTGGCGGTAGCGTATAACCGCCTACATGTTTCACAATAAATACTATATATTATGGGGGTTTAATTATATGAAAATTGCAATAAGAGGTCACGGTGAGACGCTTAAATGGGTTGAATCTTCAACGCTCGAAATTAACGGGCGCTCGCTCGATGCGATTATGATCGAGCAGACAGAAACTATCGCGCGCTTGTCTCAACAGATTACCAATATCGAGACGGGTATAAATCGCAAAATTAACAAATTCATCGTGGCGTTCATGTCAGGGGGCTTAGACAAATGAGAAAATTATCACTCGTAATTCTGTTATCTCTCGGTATCATGCTGGCTATCTCGCCTGTATACGCAGCCGAGTTACCGACCGTAACCGAGACCGCGCAACAGATTAAGGACTGGGCGGTCGCGACCGTGCTGTCGTTCATCTCGTCAGGCACCATTGTTACTCTCGGGTGGGCTATTTTAAAAAAATTACGTAGCAAACTCGATGCCGAGGTCGAACAGTTACGCACGGCTAACAAGATATCGGCCGAGTCCGCAACGCAGATTTACGCCACGCTCGATAGGTTCGAGCACAACGCACAGGCGACCATCATCACACAGTCCGAGCGGATAAGCACGCTCATATCTGAAAATGCCACGCTGTCCGATAACGTGCGTGCGATGATAACGACACTGCAGGAACGCGACGCACGCCTGAATGAATTACTGAAAATCACGCTCGGTACGGAGGCGGTACCTGATGGCACGGAATAAAATATTCTGGGGTATCGGGTTCTGGCTGCTCGCTGTCGCGGGCATGCTCGCGCCCATGGGCGTATGGTTCTTTATAAATCGCGCGGAGTATTTCACACCGACACAGACGCCTGACCTCGCCATGGGCCTTATTATGGGGCTTATATTTTGCGTGGCGCTCATCGCTGGCGCGTTCAAGCAAATTGACAAGCGATTTTCAACCGTGATATTTCTCGGGGTACTGCTCGGTATCGTGTATTTCCTCGAGCCGATTATAAATGATTTATTCTTCATTATCCTCGCGGCGCTGGTCGGGTATATAATTTTTATGATATTTTCCTCGCTCGGTAACCGCGCGCTGAAATTCCACAGTGCTTACTCAGACGAGAAAATGCGCGTCGAGGCGCGCGCTGAGGCTGGGGCCGAGAGTCTGGCGATACACTTATGAGTAAAATTAACTGGCGGTCGGGCGTCGGGTACGCGTTCATCATCATCGCTATCGCGCTGGTATCCATCGCGTCGTCGCTCGTATATCACCCTGAGCGAATTATAACGCTTGAATTTTGGGTTATCGTCGCTCTGAAAACGCTCGTTTCCGTGCTGACGTTCAACATCATTTATTTTAATAACATGCTCACGCGTCGCGCGGATTCCAAGTCGTCGTTATATGCGACGTTCTCAGATTACGCGCGCTACGTCACGAGCGTATATAAAAATGGTGGGCAAGCTGTCGTGCGCAAACACATCGCGGACGGTAACGCCGCGCGCTACGCTCAGGCCGCTAACGTGGCTATTCAAAAAATAACATCGGCGCTGCGTTACGAAGATGTCAAAACGGCCGATATAGACACGTTATGCGCGGAGTATATGTTGACACGCAGAGAGAGTAAAAGATTGCGCAAAGTGGTTAAAAACGCTATTAACGGGCATATTAAATATGAACGCTTGGATTATAACCACATAATGTTAAATAACGACGTCACGAAGCACGCGCACCCGAGTATGGTTGTTAATGAAAAAACCGACCTCGCTATTAAAAATATTAATATTGCTATTAACGGCGCTATCTTCTCGGCGTTGTTCACGATATTTGCGATGGGTGAGATGAACAACCTGTTTTATGAAATCGTGTCGAACGGCACGACGATCGCGTTCGCGATATTCAACGCTTACAGGTTCACCCACTTGCAGTGTAATAAACTTAAAAACGCATATCAAGCTCGTCAAGACTTCCTGTGCGAATTCGTTAAACCAGTCGAGCCAGTAAGAATTAACGCTGTCACGCAAGCGGTAGAAATTGAAGCACGCGCATAATATATAACGGCCTCCGGGCCGTTTTTTTTATGCTGTCCGCGTACCCGCACGTCCGCCCGCATGACGCACCCGTCACGTCCGCCCCCGTGCGTACGCGTGCGCGCGCACCTTGACGGCTATTTTTGCGTACAGTCAGGATGGTTTTTATCATTTTTATATTTTCATTACGCGAGAGAAAATTATATAGAAAGATTATAAAAAAGCATTAAATCGTCCTGACAGTACGCACGGCCAATTTAAATTTATAAAAATAATTGTTGACAGTGTTAGGGTGGTATGATAATATTATGGTGCAAGGGGAAGGTGATGAATAAATGAATGAACTAGGAAGATGGCTACGTGAGAAACGGGAAGCCGAAAATTTGACACTCATAAAACTCGGGGCAAGAACTGGGTTGTCGTATGTGTCAATTTACAACACCGAGCGGGGCAAGATTGTCGGGTCGAAAATCCTGCGCGCGCTGGCTAAATATTACAAGACCACGACCGTAGAACTCAGGGGGATGATGACAACCGATTTGCCGGAGGTGACGACCGATGTTGATAACAAACTCGAATAATTTACCCGTGGCGTTTATGCGCGCTATTCAGGACGGCATCCGCGTGCCAGTCGACGGCGAGTACTCGGTGACTGAGTTACTGAAACCGATTCAGGAAATCGTGCTCACGCGTCAGAATTTTAACCGCATCGAGCAAGATGCGAGCGAGTATGTCAACCTCATTATCGGCACGGCTGTGCACGACTACCTCGCGAAATTCGATGGCAGTGGCGAGTCGGAGATCCGATTACGTGCCGATATTATCGCTGGGTACACACTCACAGGGCAATATGACCTGTATGACGCCGAGACGTGCTCGTTGGTAGATTATAAGACGGCGAGCGTGTATAAGGTGCTCATGGCCGATTATGACGACTACCGCAAGCAAGGGCTCATGTATGCGTGGTTACTCGCTCGGATTGGCAAGCACGTCGAGCGGTTACAGTTCCATATTTTATTAAAAGACTGGTCGGCGAGCGACCTCGAACGGCGCACGTCATATCCAGCCACACCACTCGTGACGTGGGAATATCACGTGACAGTGAGCGACATGCAGGAAATCGAGCAATATATCCGTGAGCGCATCGCCGTGCTGGCAGCTGGCACTGTGCCACCGTGCACCGAGGCCGAGCGCTGGAACTCAGGCGACAGGTTCGCCGCGATGGGTAAGAGCCGCGCCATTAAGATATGCGACACGTACGCCGAGGCTGCGGCGCTGTCACAGACCGTCGAGGTACGCCGAGGCATTGACCGTAAATGCAGCCGGTATTGTCAAGCACGAGATTTTTGTAAGCAGTATCAAGCATCACTATTAAGCGAGAGAGAGGAGTAATATGGCAAGATTAGTTTTAGTATTAGGCCGGTCAGGTAGTGGCAAGTCGGCATCGCTGCGCAATTTCGCACCGGGCGATGTCGCTATTATTAACGTGCTGGGGAAGGAGTTACCGTTTAAATCAGAGCATAAGACGTTCGTGTCGGACGACTACGCGAAGATTAAGCAGGCGCTCGTCACAGCACCGAAAGACGTCATCGTTATTGATGACGCGGGGTATCTCATGACGAACGAGTTCATGAACAGATGTTTTGAAAAGGGGTATGAAAAATTCACAGAGATGGCGCGTAACTTTTACGAGTTACTCCGTTTCGTGAAATTCAGTTTACCCGATAATAAAATTGTGTACTTCTTCATGCATATCGACACCGACGCCGACGGCTACGAACGCCCGATGACGGCTGGCAAGATGCTCGATGAGAAATACAACATCGCAGGCGTGGTAACTATCGCGCTGAAATCCGAGAAACACGATAATAAATACGTGTTTAAAACCACAGGTAACAACCAAGAAATTACCAAGACGCCGATGGGCATGTTCGCCGATGAGGAAATCGACAACGACCTCGCTGCCGTCACGCAAGCTATTAAAAAATACTATAACATAGGAGATGTCAAATAATGATTAAGAAACCTGAAAATTGGAATGAAACACGCACGACCATCGACGAGGTTGTTGCCTCGGATTATGCGTCACTGAAAGTCGGACCGTACATCGTTAAAATCGTTGACGTTGAGGATTGGCCGAATCTCGAATATTTAAAATTATTCGTTGATATCGCCGACGGGGAATTGAAAGGCGAGTTCACAAGACAAGAAGCGCAATTCGGTAACTGGCCCGCGCAGGGTATCGGGTACCGCAGTTATAAAGATAAAGCCATCGACTTTTTCACAGCGTTCATCGTTGCGGTTGAAAAATCAAACAAGAATTTCATCTTCGACTGGAATAATCCCGACTGTTTAAAAGGCAAATACTTTGTCGCAAATTACGCCGAGGAAGAATATCTCAAGGACGGGCAAATTAAAACCTCAGTAAAAATCCGTGAGTACCGCTCGATCGAGTCGTTCAAGGCTGGCAAGGTAAAACCGCTCGCTATTAAGAAATATACTGGCCCAGTACCGACCGCGACAGCGACCGCACCAGTACCAGCACCGGACGATAACAGATTACCGTGGGAATAGCATCAAAATGAAATGGGATAATATTCCTGCTGAGTTAAAAAATAATGGGCTGTGGTGCCTGTGGCGTCTGACGGACGGTAAAAAACTGCCGTACGACGCCCAGACAGGCGGTCTGGCGAAATCGAACGACAAGACGACGTTTTATCCGTTCGCGACCGTCGTGCGCAACTTCTCGAAATATTACGGGCTGAGCGACGACGGGCGCGTGACAGGCGGACTCGGTCTCGGTATCTTTAACGGATTCAGCGCCGTTGATATCGACCACTGCCGTGACGCTGAGACGGGAGCACTGTCCGCGATGGCGGACGAGATTATCGACTATATCGGCTCATACACTGAGATATCGCCGAGTGGTACGGGTATCCGCGTAATATTTAAAACGGATACGACACTGGATAAATCGGTGTATTATACGAACAACCGCAAGAACGGACTCGAGATTTATATATCAGACCAGACGAATAAATTTGTGACTATTACAGGCAACTCGACATCGGCGTGCTCGATAGCGAGCGTCGATATCACTTACATATTGAATAAATACATGCGCAAGAACGTGCCGACCGTGTTCGAGCCAGCACGGTATAGCAAGGATACCAAGCTGAGCGCACTGTGGGCAAACGATCACAGTGACGACGAGTCGGGGCACGACCTCGCGTTGCTGTCGAAATTATCGTATTATCTCAACGGTGACCGAGCGCGCGTCACTGAGGCGTTCGAGTCGAGTCCGTATTATTTAGGAAAGGATGATAAACACTTACAGAAATGGCAACGAGATGATTACCGCAACGGTACACTAGATAAAGCGTGCACGAACGTGCCACCAGCCGTGAGCGAGCCAACCGCACATATTGACGAGTTCGGGCTGACGGACACGGGTAACGCGCATAAATTCATCGAGCAATTCGGCGAGCAGTTACGGTATAACGTCGATAATAAATCGTGGATGTACTGGAATGGTAAATACTGGCAACACGACACGTTCGGCAACGTGAAGAATTTTGCCGAAGCTGTTATCGAGATGATGAAAATTGAGGCGAAGTCCTGCGATGACGAGAACATCAGAAAGGGGATGCTGGCTAACGTCAAGCGCGCGCTGTCGTCGTCGGGCAAGGTGTCGATGCTGAAAGAATCCGAGCATCTCGCGGGTATCCCTGTGACGAACGAGATGTTCGACGTTGACCCGTGGTTGCTCAACACCGCGAGTGGAGTCGTTGACTTGCGTAGCGGTGTGCTGACTCAGCCGACACGCGAGATGATGCTCAGCAAATATGTGCCGTATGAAATCGACCGCACGTCCCCGAAATTATGGCTCAAGTTTCTGAATGAGATATTCGAGGAAAACCAAGACGCTATCGACTACATACAGAAAATGATGGGGTACTCGATAACTGGCTCGACGCGTGAGCAGTGTATGTTTATGCTCATCGGCGACGGGTCGAACGGTAAATCACTGTTACTTGATATTATGAACAAGACTCTCGGGTCGTATGCGTCAGCGTCGAACGTCGAAATATTGCTCGAGAAACACAACGGAAATAACGCAAATCTCGGCGATGTAGCGCGTCTGAATAAAATCCGCAACGTAGTGACGTCCGAGACACAAATCGGTGCCAAAATGAACGAGAGCGCTATTAAATCGCTCACGAGCGGTAACGACAAGATTGTCGCGCGGTTCCTGTACGGGAACGAGTTCGAGTTCACACCGATATTTAAAATTTTTATGGCTTCAAATTATAAGCCCGTTATCAGGGGTAACGACCACGGTATCTGGCGCCGTATCAGAGCAATACCGTTCAACGTCGTAATTCCGGACGAGAAGCAGGACAAGTCACTCGGCGATAAATTATCGGCTGAGATACCGCAGATTCTCGCATGGATGATCCGCGGTTGCGGACTGTGGCAGCGTGACGGGTTAATTATGCCCGCTGTGTTCGCCAGCGCGACCGACGAGTACCGCGACGAGATGGACGTTATTAAGCGCTGGATGGACGAGACGTGCGAATATCGCGGCGACTTGAGAACGTCGTCGTCGGACCTGTATCAGAATTTCAAGAACTACGCCAAGGACAACACGGAATATGTGATGTCACACACGCAGTTTGGTCGCAACATGCAGAAAAAATTACCTAAATCTCGCAAGCGCATCGGGGGCACAGTGTGGTATTACGGCATCGGTCTCAAGCCCGATAACCACTATCAAATCCCCGATAAGGACAAGTACTGTGACATATAGACCGATAGTAATATCGTGGCACGGATATATACGCATCGCCCAGCGTCTCGGGGTAACTGACCGAGACCGAGCGATGATGATGGTGCGCCGAGCGTTCAAGCGTGGCGTGGTGGTGCACGACGGTAAGTACGCCAAGCGCAGTAACAGCAACGTCGTAAAAATCTACGAAGATGTCGCGTACGTGTTCAAGGGTGCTAACCGCCACGCGCTGCTGACGGTGTACAGAGTGATGGGCGGTGATAATAATGCAACTTAGGCCGTATCAGAGTGACGTGGTGCGTCGCACCCGTGACGCGTTCATAACAGCGCGCCGTCCGCTCGTCGTGTTGCCCTGTGGCAGCGGCAAGACGGTGTGCTTCGCCGATATGGCGCACAGGCACATACAGCACCGAGCTGGTAATTATGTGTGGTTCCTCGTACATCGCCGCGAGCTAGTTGACCAGACGCTCGCGACGTTCGACGCGTTCGGCATCTCGCGCGATAATATTTTCGTTGGCATGGTGCAGACAATATCACGACACCCCGAGCGGTACCAGCGACCGACACTCATTATATTTGACGAGGCGCACCACTGCACGGCGCGCACGTGGGGTAATATCATCGAGTATTTTAACACGGTACCCATGATCGGCCTGACGGCGACGCCCGTGCGACGTGACGGTAAACCGCTCGGTGATATATTCGACACGATGATAACTGGCCCGGACGCTGAGACACTCACGGTTCAGGGCTGGCTCGCTGAGTATGACTATTACGCCCCGCGAGCGACAGACTTGGAATATAAGACGCGCGGGGCTGACTACGACATGGACGAGTTCACAGCCTCGTTATTAAAAAGCAAGATTTACGGTGAGATAAAAAACTATATCAAGCCCGGTCATAAGACGCTCATATACAGCCCGTCGGTCGCGTTCTCGCGCTCGCTCGGTTCACTTGGAGTGACACACTTCGACGGCAACACGCCTGTGGACGAGCGTCGGCGCATCGTCGAGGATTTCCGCTCAGGGCGCATCACGGTGCTGTCGAGCGTGGACCTCGTCGGCGAGGGTTTCGACATTCCCGACTGTGACACGGTAATACTGCTCAGACCGACACAGTCGCTCGCGTTGTATATCCAGCAGTCGATGCGGTGTCTCAGACCGGCGCCCGGTAAGCGCGCGACGATATACGACCTCGTCGGTAACGTATACCGGCACGGTATGCCGACCGAGCCACGCGAGTGGTCGCTGACAGTGTCGCACCGCTGCCGTAACGCGAGCGCCGAGCCCGAGTTACTCGTACGTGAGTGTGGCGCGTGTCACCGCGTATATAAAGGAGTGGCGCAGACGTGCCCGTACTGCGGGTATAATAACGGTAAGACGCGCAAGCAGATAGAGCAGGACGCCGCGCACGAGCTGGAGTTGGTGCGCGCTGTAGCTCGCCGCCGTCAGGGCATGGCTCACACGCTCGAGGAACTGACCGAGATAGGCCGGCAGCGCGGGTATAAAAATCCACGGTTCTGGGCCTCACAGATAATTAAATCACGCAAAAATACGGTATAATTAAAAAATATCGTATTTTTTTATAAAATACTGTTGACATATCCGCATAACGGTATATAATAAGGGTATAAGATTTAAAAGGAGGAAATAAAAATGTTAAACCAACCATTAAACACTTTACCGGATTATATTCAAGCCTGTGTTAGAAACACTTTAAAATGCTATGACGAAACAAGCGTACTATTCTACAACGGAAAATATCACGAACGCACTGGCACGATGTTATTAGCAACATACCCAGCCGATTATAAGGTTATTGGTTACTACACCGCTAAAGAAGTTTACACGCTTGAAGAACGAGAAAATAATTACATTGAACAATTCGGCGATTTTATGACAAGCAAAGCACGTAACAAAGCAAACGTTGACGGATTACATATTGAAAGACAGCCAAATTATCTTTATAAATTAGTGCCAAACGAGGTTGCAAAATGACAAAATCAATCATACAGAACGCCCAGCACAAGCTCGGCGACACGTTCATGCTCGACGGCGTGGAAGTTACCATTGTACGCACATCTCAACCCAAGCAACTTATTTTTAATAAGTATAAATGGATTGCTGACGCTCTCAAGCGTGGACACGATAATTACTACATCGAAAAGATGCTCAAATCCTACGACTTGATGCACGGACAAGTCGCGCCAGCTGGTAGCGACTACCCTGAATGGTGTGATGAAGAATGAATAACCGTGACGTATTAATAGGCATCCAGTGGCAACGATTTATCGACTGGTGCGCCGAGCGTGGTTATAAACCGTGCTACGGCAACGTGCTACGTGCTTACGTAGTTATGGGGGTAAATGATGATATCCGTTAATAACCCGCTAGCGATGACGTGCAACTGGATCGCTGAGCGCAGGCCGTGCGTGGCGCGCAACACCGATTACAACCGACTCATATACGACAGCGTCAAGGCGTTACAGGGCGGCGCACCCGTGTATATCTACTACGACGAGCAAGTGCGCGACATATTAAAATACTTCCGAGCAGGAACGTGCGTATGGGAATTCATAGAATTTTATTATATAATTAGGAGGAAATGAGAAATGAAAACGACAGGGCTATTAGATAAAAATGGAATTGAAATAAAAGAAAATGACATTATTTTATGCCACATCAAGAGCAATTATCACAGCCAATATTGGAAAAGAACTATTTATAATGTTGTGTGGCGAGAAAATCAACAAGCACTATTCGCTTCATCAATGGAATATTATGGAAGTAAAAAATATTGTGAGTATCATGCAATGCCAAAACCAAATGAATATTTTACAGATAAGATATATTTTGAAATTGTTGGACATATTAAGCCAAGCAAACGGCAATATAAAATGGAAAAACGAGGGGTGAATACACATGCTCAGACAGAAAATTAAACTAGAACTCGTGCGCCGTCACATGACGCAGACCGAGCTCGCCGTGCAACTCGGCATCGGTTACAAGCAACTCAACGCGTATTTGAACGGCAAGCGCAACTCGCTCGCCATCGAGGACGCGCTGACGGTCTGGCTCAGCGACAAGCCAGTAAGACACCACGGCAGTAAGCCACGTCGGGCGAGAACATGCGCAAGAAACTAACGGAGTATCTCATCGGTATCAAGATGCGTGGCGACTCGCTCGATCTCGAGGATGCGAACGGAGTCCGACACACGGTCTCGTGGACGGGGTACGCGTACATGCTTGACGGACGTAGCGTATTTCACACAGAAACGGCCCTCTGTGACATTTTAATTCACGAGGGTATAATTTACCGCACGGCGGTATAAAATCAGCCTACGGGCTTAAAAAGGGGGAAAGATGATGACCGCAAAAGAGATGTTCGAGAAATTGGGGTATGAGCACAAATATTATCGAGAAGGGTTTGGATTCATTGGAAATCATTATGAATGGAAACAACCTTGTAATGGCGCTAAAAAAGAATTAATGTTTTGGGAAATAGACAATACCGTATCAATTAATAATGAAACCGATTATGGATTTAGTGGTGCTGAAATCTTCGCCATCACGCAACAGATGAAAGAACTGGGGTGGATTGAATGAAAAACAGCGAACTCACTAACAGCATCATCGAGATGTTTACCGGCCACGAATTAACCGCCTTAGGCTTCACGCGCCAGTCAAAAACGATGTGGCGAAAAGGTAATATCACGTATCAAGGCGGAAAGTTTTACCGAGAGGGGAAAGAGATTCAGAGAGAGGAAGTAGAGGGGAAATGACCCTCACATACGAGTTTGACGGCAACGACTTCGAGTTCGAGGTGGAAGAAAGCGACTTACAGCGTGCGCTTATAGCACTCGGCTATACTGACGGCGAGGATGAGGAATTATACCGCGATGAATTAACCGATTATTTCCGCGATGACGCTTGCGAAGAATATAAGGACGCTCACGAGCTTGCGGTGAATCCTGACCGCTATTACGGTGTGAGCAGATGGGATTAAGGAGATGATAGAACTTAATACGATACATTTAGGAAATAATTTAGACTTACTCAAGCAAATGGCAAATAACTCGGTTGATAGCATTGTAACCGATCCGCCATACGGAATAAGTTTTATGAACAAGAAGTGGGATTACGACGTTCCTACTGTTGAATTGTGGCAAGAAGTTTTAAGAGTCTTGAAACCCGGCGGACACGCACTTGTGGCTTGCGGAACACGCACACAGCACCGAATGGCTGTAAACCTTGAGGATGCTGGGTTTGAAATTCGAGATATAGTCGCGTGGGTTTACGGTTCAGGATTCCCGAAAAGTTTAGATATTAGCAAGGCGATAGATAAAACCGCAGGTTATTGGCGTGGCAAACACGGTGAAATTATAAGTGAAAACGGTTCAATGACAGCGCCTAACTACGAACGAACCGAAAAAGAGGAGCCAGTAACCCCCAAAGCGCAACAATGGCAAGGCTGGGGAACCGCACTGAAACCCGCGATGGAATTATGGACTTTATGCCGTAAGCCACTCAAAGGCACTGTTGCTGAAAATGTTTTGAAATACGGCACAGGCGGTTTGAACATTGATGGGTGTAGGGTTGGAGATGGGCGTGAACAACAACAACAAGGCATATCAAACAGCGATACACAAGTTGCCGGAAGAGATGAAGCCCACAGGAATATTTACCCGCTTGAACTCGGTCGTTTCCCCGCCAACATCATCCACGATGGAAGCGATGAAGTCGTTAAGTTGTTTCCGAACGAAAACAGCAGCGGAACATTCAAACAAGGTTCTCAACGAAAAGCGGCGCCCGAAAACCTTTATCAATTAGGGTTTGCAAAGACCGACTTCACACAAAATGCACCAGACAATTACGGCGACAGCGGTTCTGCCTCACGTTTCTTTTACACCGCTAAGGCTTCACAGGGCGAACGCAACGAGGGTTTATGGGGGTTTGAGGAAGAATATACCGCAAGTGCAGAGTTCAGACCAAATCACATGGAAAAGGCGATTGAAGGTGAAAGCGGGAATCCTTATGGAAGGTGGCAACCAAAACGCAACATACATCCAACAGTTAAACCACTTGAACTCATGCGGTATCTATGCAGGATGATTACACCAAAAGGCGGTATTGTTCTCGATCCGTTCATGGGTAGTGGCACAACCGCTATCGCAGCAAAGCAAGAAAAGATGAATTATATCGGTATGGAATTAGAACCGAAGTATGTTGAAATAGCAAACGCAAGAATTAAATCAGCTATCGTGCAATATGACATATTCGATATGATGGAGCCCACGTTATGACCTCACAACTCCAGCGTTGCATAGAGTTACTTAAATTATCGGGCATTAACAGCAAGGCGCAGGTCAGGGAAATACTAACAGAATTGGTTAAGAAGATAGAGGGCGAGAAAGATGGAACGACAACTTGATATATTTAGTTTCATTGACGAGCAAGCTATCAATCACGAAAAACACTTAACCGACATTGGAAAGCACGTTGATGAAGTTGACAAAGAAATAAAAGCGTGGCTCGTATCAGGAACGATTAGGGATTGGGAACTACCGCTCATCAAAATGATTCACACGATATACTTTTCAGGAACGGGCGCGTATTTGGGTTATAAAGACTGTTCAGCAAAGCAAGTTATCAAGCAATTAGAAACGATGGCGCGATCAAAAATACTTCATTATTACACAATGACAGACGGCGACAACGATGAAATATACTCGGTTGAAACGCTTGATGGCGATAGAAGATATTTAGTATTTAGAATTGGCAACATGATTTTGTTCTCAACGTTTCCGTATGACGACCCGCTAAAAGTTAAGGTGCGGTTTCCCACATCGTGTATTGAGATGTTTGACGCCAACGGCAACTCAATAAATTTTAACAACCGAGAAGATTTTATCATGAATAAGCTTGGCTATAAATCCATCGGGCAAATCAATAAAACATTTACCGAAAGAATGTTTTGCACCGTAGAAGCGAACGTTTATGAGATATGTAATTATCTGAAAAGAGATAACTCATGATCTCGCTTCTCTGCCACCTCATCGGCCACCGCTACCGAGAGGACGGGCGAACATACAGCGGAAAGAAGCGTTACATCTGCACGAGGTGCGGAAGGGGGAGAGTGGGATGACGGCTGTTAATTTCTATATTGAAGATTTAAAAAGCAAGTTTGCTAAAATCAATTTTGATGAATATTATCTCGCATATAGCGGTGGCAAAGATTCTCATTTTCTCTATTGGTTTATCAAAGAAATTTTACATGACGCAAAAATCAAGATTGTTTCAGTTAATACCTACATGGAGTTTCCTGAAATAAGCTCAAGAATGATTAAGTATGCCGATGTCGTTCTAACTCCGAAACTTAAACCACATGAAGTTATAGAACAGTATGGCTCACCTTGTTTTAGTAAGAATTCCGATGATATTATTGGGCGTTATCAAAGAGGCAACCACACCAAATCTGTAATGATGTATATTAACGGAACTCGGAATGATGGTGAAACAATGTTTAAACTTAACAATAACGCAAGAGAATTGTTGCTTGCGGATCGTTTGCCTAAAATATCAAATCTATGTTGCTATCATTTAAAGAAAAAACCATCACATGATTATGAAAAAGAAAGTGGAAGAAAAGCAATATTAGGCATTATGGCAAGTGAATCTCAAATGAGAAAATCTCGTTATAAATCATGTTTCACGCAAGACAAGAAATTTACACCCTTATGGGATTGTTCAGAAGAACTTATGAATGAGATTTACAAACAATATAACATTGAACTCCCAAGTATTTATCAATGGGTTAATCAAACCGGTTGTGCTGGTTGCCCTTATGGAATGGGATTAAACCATACTGAAGTTGAATTGGCTTTAATGTCACCACAAAAAAGAGCTTATGTTACTAAATTATTTGGTGCAGTTTATCGTATAAGAGGTTTAGAGCCTAACCAAATGACAATTTATGATTGTGCGCCCCAAGACGGCGCGGAAGGGAAAGAAAATGAATAAGCACGAAGAAGCAAGAATTAAACGAATTAATGAATTAAAAGAAAAGTTTGTGTGTTTACCTAAAGATGATTTTTGGCTCGATTACATCACCCAATCCGAAGCCACAGAGAAAGAACTTGAGGGGTTGAAAACACAACTATCTGCATATTTTAAACATCATGATAATTGGGTTGCGTGTATAGAAGATGGCTACCCAGATTCATTACTTGCAGAACAAACCAATCTATTGAAAGTAGGCAACGAAAAATGACCGAAGAACTGAAAAAGGCGATAGAAAGAATAAAAATGCGTGGGTATCTTACAGGCTCAAAAGACTTGATTGATGATGAAGATTTTAAACTCATCTCATCCGCCCTCTCTACCGACAAGACGCTCGAAGTGGTGAAAGCGAAACGCGATTATTATGAAGATTGCATTAATGAAGAGTTTGACGTTGATCCGCAACGATACCCAGATTGGCAAGATGAAGTCGCAAGGGTTCTTAACGAACTCATCGCCGAGATCGAAGGCACTCGCCCATGACCGCCCACAACTTCCACCGACAAAAAATGATTTATGTTCGTAACCTTCACCGACAACGGCGTGCGCTTATTATCGTGTCAATTATTATTGTTACCACGCTAAGTTTATGGGCATACATTATGAGCGTGATTATATGACCGCCCACGACAAAGAAGTGTTAGAGAGATTGGGATTTGTGTTACATGACACACCGATAAGTGCGTATTGTAAACGTTATGGTTGGCGTGGATTAATTGTTATTCATTGTGATTATATGTTTCCTGAATTATTTCGAGTAGCAAGAAGTAAGCAAGCGCAATCAGACCTCGCAGAGTTGCGGAAAGAAGGAGTGGTGAAATGAAAAAGTTATGGAATTGGCACGTTGAACATTTAGACAACCCAGCATATTTTTATATCAGCGCTATTGTTGTTGGGGCTATTGGGGCATTTGCTCTATTAGGAATAGTTTATTGGGTGGCTTAAAATGACCCAAATTATGTTAAGCGTTCGCCCTGAATGGGCTGAAAAGATTTTGAACGGCACGAAGACCGTTGAGATACGCAAGAGCGTTCCGAAAGAGTTACCGTGCGAGGTTTACATTTATGTGACGAAAAATAAAAGCAAGTTTAGAGTTGGTTGTATGGAATTTGCAAATGATGATTTGTATATATTGCCAAACCAAAAAGCATACAAGTATGGCTGTAGCGTTGAAATTATGGGATGTGAACTTCCTTACTCAAAAGACAATTTCTTAAACGGCATCGTAGTCGCCAAGTTCACGCTGAATAAGGCGGACACATACTATTTAGAAAAACCGTTAAACTTTGAAATTACTTATCGCGGAATTGATAATCAAATAGGTTGCGAGTATTCAAAGGAAATTAAAAGTGATTTGTTAAAGAAAAGTTGTTTAACATTCACTGAAATGTTCGATTATGGCAAAAAGAGATTTGATGAACAACAATCAGTAATACGCGCTTGGCACATTGACGACCTCGTGATATTCGATCGGCCGAAAGAACTAAACGAATTCTCATCGTGGAACTTTCATAAATGGCACGATGGCACGCATTGGATTCCGCTTACAAAAGCACCGCAATCATGGCAATACGTTAAGGGGGAGTAGGGGAATGAACACATATCTATTAATTATCGTTATCATCATGGCTGTTTATATTTTATCGGTGATTATTAAAGCAATTATACTCTACAAAGAAATGCAATTAATACCAATAACCGACTATAAAAGCGTGCTAGAGTTTCAAAGCATTACGCTTGGAATTATCTACAACATAGTCGTTCCGTTATTTATATTCAGGTATTTTAAAGAGGTTCACAGTAGAAACAACCATCGTAGAATACTTGCGAGTCAAGCGATAATGGATTATTTACAGGCGCAACCCGCCAGCAAGGAGTAGGGGATGAAAAAACTGCTTTTAATAGCGTTGCAAGTGTTCGTTGTCTTGTCTGTTATTGCTCTATTCGTATTTGCTTATTGGGGCGTAAACGTAAGGTATCAAGAATATGAGCAAGAATATGATAGTGCGGAAGTTGAAACGAAACTCGAAATTATCAGCATAACATTTAACGAAAACGGTTATATGCGTGTCGAATGTGCAAACGGAAAGATTTATAAAACAAGCAAAATAGCGTTTGACGAAGACGTAACACAACCAACTCTTTTACTTGAAAAACTTGAAAAAATATCAAAATGGCGATTTGCGTTAAATTCATCAGTATGGGTAAGCAACAATATTTATAAAGCAACGATTTACATGGCGCAACCCGCCGAGAGGGACTAACCATGCCCGACATGACAGCGATACAGGCGTTAGAAATTATTGGCAATAGAGGTTTAAACGATTATGGCGAAGCAACTATTAAATCCGTTTTCAAAGAAGAATATGAACTATTACGCCGATCCCTCACGTCCCCAACGGCGGACGAGGTGTGCGAGGCGATAAAAGAGGAATTTCCAAATTCTAATTTGGTTTTTAGAAACAATAAATTTTATGAGGGCAATAAGGTGATTATTATGAAATACGATATTGGACGAGATATTAAAATATTAATTCCATTACCCCCTCATCTCATCACGCTAATAGGCTGTTTCTACGAGGCGCACGGACACGCCGATCCGAATAGCGAGGTGGACGAAGATGGCAAGAGAGATTAAGTTTCGCGTATGGGACACGATCGAGAAAACCTTTTATTATGATAGCGACATTCGAAAAACAGATAATTGTTGCATGGTTTTGCATCTTACTGGCGATATAGTGGACATTGCGTATGACAGAAATGAGTATCACAATCACGACATGATTCTTGAACAATTCTGGAAGCAAGACAAGAACGGTAAAGACGTTTACGTTGGCGACTTGGTTATGTTCAACTACTGGTCAAAACCACTGGAAGTTAAGCAAGATGAGAACTGTATTTATGTTGAATTTGAAGGCGGACACAATATGCCTTTATCACCATATTTTGAACTCGTCGGCAACATCCACGAGGCTACTAAATGAACATCAACGAGATGAGATACGCCGCTGACAGTAGTTCGTCCGTGACCTCCACACCATACCGCGCCGCGTATATGAACATCGCTGAGCGCCTGCAGCGTCAGCGTGAGCATGTCGTGTCACAGCGACGTAAATATCACGAGCGCGAGCGTGCTAGGCGCGCTGCGGCGAGGGAGGCGACTGTGCGTGAATATAAAATTCGTACCAAGGCATAACACCAACCCGTCCGACTGCTGGTGTGATGCGCTCGCGCTAGCGACTGGCAAGCCGTACGACGAGATACGCACGATCATGCAACCGTTCAACACGCGTGGTGGGCTTATTATCAGCACTGAGGGACACGTGACATATATGCGCGGCGCGACCATCTATGACAACATCCCTGTGGGTGAGCGCGTGGCCTACCTCGCTCGCTCGGCTGACTGGGTCGGGGTACCTGCACTATGACCCCCGAGCACCGGCTAGGTAACGAGATACGCCTCGTGTGTGGCGAGCATGATATCATCGCTTGGAAGGTCAACGTCGGCTCGGTGCTCACCGCTGACGGCACGATGTTCTCGACCGGCCTGCCCGTCGGTTTCCCCGATCTCATGCTCCTAGGCCGTGGGGGCAGGATTATGTTCGTCGAGACCAAGATACATCCGCGCAAGCCAACTCAGGTACAGCTCGATTTACATGCGGAATTACGCTCGCGGGGCTTCGCCGTTTACGTTATTTACAACATCGCGGAATTCCATGCTATTTTACCAATTTTAACCGACCAACCAACAGACCGCTAAATCTAGCGGTTTTTTATTTTCAGGTGCATATACGATGCGTACGATAGGTGATAGTTTTACTCATTTTCATATTTCAACACGCGTATATGTATACGTAAGAAAGTTATTAAAAAGTACTAAAACTATCTACTCGAATGTAATAAGTGCATAATGTGCATAAATAAACTTTTATATTTTTATTGACTGTTGTGAATGGGTATGATACTATAATTGTGGGGGCGATTTATATGGAAGATTTTATCCCAGCGGTCAAATTTTGGCTCGAGCATCGGTGCGTGAAAAAACTAGGTAGAACTCTTGCTACTGAACTTTATAACGATTACAACGCATTTATTTTGAAAATACCGCAAGAGTTAGTTTATATTAAAATGAGCAAAATTATGTTCTCTCGCGCTCTTAAAACCTTATTACCTTATAAGCGCATCGGCGGTTTCTCTTATTTTTATAACATTTCTCTTGCGCTTTAACATTTACCGTATTACAATTATTATGAGAAGGAGTGATGATTTGTGACTAAGATAACCGACTCAAAAAAAAAGTCAAATCTTACTCCCCATAAATGTGGACCTAAATTTTTATTTACCCCAGACGAATTAAGCAAAAAAATTGATAAGTATTTTGACACCACACCAACCGAGGATATTACCATTACTGGGCTGTGTATTTATCTGAACATTAACAAGGATACGTTTTACGAGTACAACAAAAAACCTGAATTTAAAAACATTACCGAGATGGCTCGGCTCAAGGTCGAGCACGCTTATGAATTATCGCTACGGCACTACGGCCGAGCGGGGGATATATTCGCACTCAAGAACTTCGGCTGGCGTGATAAACAAGAACTCGCTGTCGGCGCCGGGGATTTCGGATCGTCGCTCGACAAGTTCGTTGATAAATTGGGGGATAAAAATGAGTGATATCGCTGTTATTGTTCCAGTTTATAAAGCGCACGACACTATTAAAAATACATTACATTCGATCGCCATGCAACGTCATGTCGATTTTTCTGTTTATTTAGTCGTTGACGGCGAGCCCGTCGGCTCGTACGACTATGTGACGACTGTGTTCCCAGCGACGATATATTATCTACCTGAGAACGTGGGGCCGGGCGTCGCGCGCCAGTATGGTATCGACCACACGACCGAGCCGTTCATATCGTTCGTGGACGCTGACGACACGTATCTGACGTCGCTGTCACTGTATTATATGGCTAGGAACATGACCGATAAAATCGCGGTCGTGAGCTGTAATTTTATGGAAGAGAAGAACGACCACAACCTGCACCTGCGCGAGAACGACATGGTATGGATGCACAGTAAGTTATACCGTCGGGTGTTTCTCGACAGGCATAATATCCGATTTAATGAGACGCGGGCGAACGAGGACGTGGGGTTCAACACCCAGTGTCAGTGCTACGCCAACGCGGACGAGCAAATTTATATGAGCAAGGACCTCGGCTATCTCTGGCAGTGGCGCGACGACTCGACCGTACGCACTGATAATCAGTCGTACGCATATAACGAGTCCATCGACGGGTACGTGGTTAATAAGATATACGCGTTCGAGCGTGTGCTGGAATCTCAGCCGCTCGATGATGGTATAAAATTCTTCATCGTGATGGGCTTGATGTACCTGTTCCGTAAATATCTCATGGCGATGCTCAAGGCACCGAAGCAGGTCAAGCACGTGCGTGAGTGGTCGGCGAGATATTATCGCGAGTTATACAAGCTGGTTGACGCTGAGTATCTGAGCAAGGCTGAGCGCTCGATATTCGGCCTGTCAGGCTTCAAATCCGAGGAGCAGTACACCGAGTACGGTAAGTGGCTCCGCAGGCTCGCACGGCAACCTCGCGCGGCTGAGAGCACAGTAGCGAGCACGAGCACGGCGACGGCATGACGCTCGATGACGTAATCCTGCTCGAGAAGCACCGAGATATTATCAAGGACCGCTCACAGGTTATATTTGCCGAAGGCGTTACCAACGCGTCGAAGTCGTTTATTATTGGCATAGCGTTCATTTTACGGGTGATAACTGAGCCGGACGACCGGACGCAGTTCGTGCTTGCGGGCATGAGTGTACCGGTACTGGAGCGCATGTTCATACAGAACGAGGCATCATTTTTTAATATATTCAGGCCGATATGCGAGTACACGTCAGCTGGGCAGGGTGGTGCGCGCATCATCGTGAGGGCTAGCGGACGGCGGGCGAAGATAATATATCTGGTCGGGTATGATAATAAGAATCGTTGGCAGTCGATATTGGGCTTGACGATACACGGATTTAACATCGAGGAAATTAACATCGCGGACGACGAGTTCGTGAGCGAGGCATTTATACGGACGTTCCGTAACGGCGGATTTATGTACGCGTCGTGCAACGGTGGCGATCCGGACATTCCAGTATATACGGACTACATGAACAAGGGGCGCCCGCTGGCTAAGTGGGCATCACAGATACCGCGCGAGACGTGGAAGGAATTAGAGACGCAGGAGCCGAACTCGGCGTTCCGATATTACTTCTTCACGTTCGACGATAATCCGTCCATGACGCTCGCTGAGCGCAAGAACCTGATAGACAACACACCGAAGAATTCATATCAGTGGAAGACGAAAATACTCGGTATACGTGGCATCCGTGAGGGTGCGATATACGCCGACTACATGGACAAGGCGCGCAACATCATACAGCTCGATATGCTGACAGGTGATTTAGATTTCTTGAAGCCGAGAGGCATCGAGATAATAACCGTGGGGCAGGACGTCGGTGGTACGGATAATAACGTGTTCACGCTCAACGTGTTCACGCGAGGATACCGCGAGCACATCGTGGTTGACATGCTGGAATTCGCGGATGCGAACCACGACGAGATATGGAATAAATTTATCGAGTGGTTTATGCCGTATTACGAGCGATATTCGATGTATATGAAGGGTGTATTTATCGACAGCGCGGCCAAGATAATGCGCCTGACGATGGACGACAGGCTGAAGCGTCAGGTTAATATGCGGTGTTATAACGCGTATAAATACATGATAACGCAGCGCGTCGACGTGGGCATATCGCTGCTCGACCAAGGGCGGTTATTATTCACACCACGCACCGTGCGATGCTACGAGTCGTTCGCCAAGGCGTATTACGACAAGACGAGCAAGACGGAAATTCGAGCGTTCCCAGTGCACATACACAAGGACCGCGTGGATGCCGTGGAGTACGGACATGCGAATTATCTGAGCAAGATGGTTAAGATACAACCCGCAGGCGGTGACGAGAGTTGAAATGGTTAGATAAGATAATTGATAAGAGAATTGCAGAACATAAAAAAGGGGGCGCAAGCATGATGCAGTATAATCCACTGTTAGTTGAATTGCATGACACACACAACGATAAACACCTGACGCGCCGTATCCTTGAAAACTCGGTATGGTACAGTGGTATCGAGACCGACATACAATATTTTTACACGAAGGAAGCACCGAAATTTCATCGCAAGGGCCAGCAGGAGTCGCTCAATTATTTTTGGGCGAAGGTTGACACCAATTTCAGGAAGATACATAGCGGATTTCCGCAGTTGATATCCGAGAAGATGGTTGACCTGCTCATCAGCAACGGATACAATATCGTTGTCGAGGGTGACGACGAGGTGGGCTTGCAAGAGAAACTCGATGAGATACTCACCGATAACAAATTCAAATCCATGGTACTGGCCAAGGCTATCGAGACCGAGTCGTGGTCGGGTGGCACGTCGCTAAAACTATCATGGAATCCGACACTGAGCGACTACCCGATAATCGAGGTATGGGAACCTGAGAATTACACGAACACCGTCGTGAGTGGGCGCATCATGGAAGATATATTTTTCATCTACTACGACAAGGGCAACCGTAAATTCAGGTTGAGCGAGATATACGGCGTCGACAGCAAGGGCTCGTATATCGACTATAAGCTCGAGGAGTTGATGTTCTCGACCAGCGAGGGCGAGTGGAAACTCGCATCGTTAAAAGAACTCGAGCAGACGCGAGACCTGAAACGCATATCGTTCGACGGATATTATAAGCGCCTGTCGATGTATAAGGCTAACAAATTACCAAACAGCGAGTTCCGTTACTCGGTTATCGGTGAGAGCGACTACGCCGGATCGTATGGCGCGTTCGATGCCATCGACGAGATTATATCGACGTGGATACAGGAATTCCGCGACGGGAAATTATACAGATATTTCCCCGAAGAACTCATGATAAAAGGCACAGACGGTAAATACGTGTACCCTGACGGATTTGTCAAGGAACATATATTGTTCGCTGACTCGCCGAGCGAGAACGTCGAGAAGCAGAAAATATCCTATCACCAAGGTGACGTGCGCGTCGAGAAGCACCTCGAGTCATACAAGGTATGGGCGATGCACCTGCTTAACAACGCGGGGTTGTCGCCACTCACGGTCGGAGCGACGGGGCTCGAGAGCACCGCAGCGTCAGACCAGTCACAGCAGGAGCGCGAGAAAGTCAGCATCCGTACACGGAATAAAAAAGCCGAGATGTGGACTGAGTTCCTGCAAGAGTTTTTGAAAATCACACTGGAATTTTATCTCATAAACACAGGCGTGACGTCGCTGCCTGAGTTCGATATCAAGGTATCATTTAACGACTACATCATCAAATCCAAGGCCGACCGCACCGAGGAAGTGCGCAACGGACTCGGCACGTCGTGGGATATTCTCAGTGGCGTGCGCTACGTCCACGACAACATGACCGCACGCGAGCAATATGCGATGTCAGCGCGGATAAAACTCGAGAACAATTATAACAGCATCTCGCAGGCCGAGATGTCAGCACTGCAGGCGGATAACCTCGCTGATAATGAGGTGCTTGAAGATGAGGACGTCGAGATAATCGAGGTCGAGCAGGAGACTGAGGCCGAGCCAGAGGTTGATGTAGATAATGCCACACCGGAGACTACACCGGAGGCTACACCGGAGCAGAGTACTGTTGAAGATACTTTATTAAACGGCGCTCAAATTCAATCAGCAGTTTCTATCGTGGATAATTACAATAACGGTGTATTATCGTTTGAGGCAGCACTTGAAATGCTTATGACTTTCTTGAAAATACCGGAAGAAAAAGCAAGAAAGATGTTAACAGAAAATAAAAAGAAGAAACCTGAGGCGGTGACGCCGGATGCCCCTGAAAGCGCTTAACGAGAACAGGAAATATCAACGGCTCGTGCACACCGAGGGCGAGAGCAAATACCTCGCACGCCGAGGATTTCGTAGCGTGGTATCGAGCAACGTATCAGCGGTAGCCAAGGACGGCGAGACGCTCATCGTGAGATTTCACGGGGGCGCGACGTACGGATACCCGACGAGCGGTGACAGATATTACGACCTGCTCAACGCATCGAGCAAGGGCCGATTTGTCTGGACGGAACTCAGACGCGCAGGCGTGCCGTATTACAGGATGGGCGCTGTCAATATCGCTGACGACGTCGAGCCGGTCCGCACACCGTACGAGGGCGCAGGCGACGCAGGACAGACGCTGCTCGCAGCGCTGGCGCTGAGCACGATGGTAGCGCCGACCGAGTTATTAAGTGTAGGTATTATCGCAGGGCTGTCGCTCGTGCGTGATATAAATTCTAACAGCCGACAGGCTTAAAATAGGAGGAATAAAATGCCAGACGTAAACACGGTAATTGTACCGGAGGTAGTAACACCAACACCAGCACCAGCGGACCCGAAGGCGTCAAGACAGGAAATTCTGAAAGAGTTATCCAAGGAACTTGGCGTAAATGTGTTCGAGGCTGAGGGGTTAAAGAAAGTAAAAGAATTGCTCGATAGCCAGAAGACCGAAGCACAGAAAGCACAAGACGAACTCGCTGTATATAAAGCCGAGAAAGCAACATGGGCGGCTGAGAAGTTGGCATATGAGAGCAAGATGAAAGCGAGCCAGTTGGGAATTCATCCCGATAACATCGAGGACGCTCTGAAATTAGCGGGGAACGACCCGACGAAACTCGAAAGCGTTATTAAGAAATACCCGATATTGAAAGGGAACGGCGTGATTAAAGTAGGGCTACAGGACCCGAAAAACACGACGCCGCCAAGCGACAAGACGGAAGCCGAAGCGTATATGGCGAACGACCCACGATATCGGAAATATTACAAGAGTAAAAAATAATCCATAGGAGGATTAAATCATGGCAAATCTATTATACCCAGCATCGACAGGGCACACAGTCGACGATAAATTTTCACCGCTAGTCGAACCGAATCTATTCGCCGGTAACGTATTCCAGCCCGGCGTGAGTTTCACTGACAAATACCAAATTGGGCCTGCCGGTCAAATTATGGTTCATAAACCCGGCGTAGGCACAGTATCGGCCACAGTGCCGGGCGCTGACTTCAACGAAACAGTCGTTGCAGACAGCATTATCACCATCTCTCTGAACAAGCAATTTAACCGTGCTCGTAAGATTTACGGTGCGACAGTCGCATCCGTAGCGTACGGCATCGCGGCTGCTGAACTTGAAACCGCTGTACAAGAAGTAAAAGCAGCGTGGAACATCGAAGCCGCTTCGGCCATCGTTGATGAACCGAACGTCAGACTCGCTAAAAATATCACCGTTGCATGTACAGATAGCACTGTATACGGCATTATCGTCGATGCACGCCAAGCGCTCAGAGACTTGAAAGCCAACCCAGACACTATCATCGTCACACCAGCGGTATATGGCTGCATGCTTAAATCAGACGAATTCCAACGTTCAGTTGATCTCGACAACGAAGTCGTACGTGATGCATACGTCGGCCGTATTGCTGGCTTGAACGTATTTGAATACGAAGATTTACAAAGCGCAGCCGGAAACCTCACCACACCGAACGCCGGGGCCAACATCGCATGGCAAGCTGGCACGGACATTCTCGAATTCATCGTGTACGATCATGACGCATTCTCCGCAGTAACATCGGTTAACGTCGTCGGTATCTGGGATGGCATGCCACGTTACAACGGCGTCGTCGCTGAGGTTGAAATCGTATCAGGATACAAACTCACGAATCCATCAAGAGCCATTTTGAAGATTCATGACGTATCAGCCACCGAAGATTTAGCATAACATTATTATCACACAGGGGGTAAGGGCTTGACCCTTGCCCCTTGATTTATATAATCACATAATCGGGAGGTAACACACCATGGCATTAGCAACGAGTACGTATATAAAATATGATATGGATTTGCAAGAATACTATATCAATATTGACGCGATTACCAATTACACCACATACAGCGACGGGGAAATCCGCAATATTTTGGGCAAGAACGGCGCCGATGTTAATAAAGCGATTAAGGTTATCAGTCACGCGGTCTATCGGTTAATTTACGACCAACGGCGCGCGAAGGATAAATTCATACATAAAAAATACATGCGCAAGAAAATTTATGATAACGCACAGGAAGAAGTTACCGTCCTCATGCTCGCCATGGTTGAGGCGGTCAAGGGCGCTATCGAGTCAGGTATGGACCTGAACGCGTATATTGACAACCCTAAGGACGTAATGCCACCTACGGTGTATCAGGAACTCCGTCAGGCAGATTTACTGGACCCGAGCGAGAAACGCGACTACGACCTGAATTTCACGTATACGGCGGGTGAAATCAGTGAGAACTAAACCGAAATATAATAACCTGCGCCTCACGCACGTTGATGAGTACGGGGAGCAGACAGTATTTTATGCCAACGCGCTCAACGAGCAACGCTCGCTGTCGGTTATTCTCGGCATGAATATCAGGGGTACAGGCGGGCGGTATATCACCGACGCCGATATTGATTTCAAGGTTGATGACACGATCATTAACGCCGATAACCAGACGGTACGCATAACCGAGGTACCCGAGAAGCGTTACGTCGCGGGCGATAATAATTCCAGACGTGGTGCCGGACACGTTGACCGCGTAATAGTTACGACGTGATGAATCTCGGCGAATTCCGCGATATCGTCGTGGGAAATATGCCATACGATACGGGTAATATGTTTTTAAACGGCGCGTCGTTTTACGAGACCGAGCATTTCCTGTTAGCGCGCTACGACACCGAGCGAGTAAATTATATCGTGTATAATGAGGAAGGTACAATTTTCTCAGTTAAAAATAAAGGATTTATCTCACAGCAGACGGTCGGCGCGTTATTATACGGCGCGGACTCGGCTGGTATGAGCGAGAAGGTAAGACGGCGTGGCTCGACAGATATGTTGAAGCAGGGTGCGCTGGATATAGTGCAGTCAGGAGGCGGGTATAATGGTTAAAGAAATATATGATTATTTCGTAGCGCAGTTGAACGCTAACACGGACGGCTCGTCGTACCGTGGTGACTTTTTATTTCAACTACACGACGAGGCATTAACTGCCTACGACACCGTGACTGGTAAACTCGTCAAGGAAGCTGTGGAATATTCCCCAGTGGCGTTGCAGGTCGCGGAGGCCGTGCCGTTCGTCGAGGATAATCACCGCTACGACTGGCTGGTATCGTTCGGCGTACTCGTGCGCGTTGCTGGGTTGATATACGACTCGACAGTCGATCTCGGTTACGGGCATATAAAAGCGGTCACCGACACACTGCAAGGCGCGGTCGTGACGATGACCGACACACACAAATATGCGTTCAAGACCACACCGCCGAAAATAAATGGTATGGTGCAACTGGGTAACAGTAAATTTTTATTAGTTACAGTCACGATGAACGTCACAGAACTCGGCCATGGTAATTACGGTCAGCAGTCCACGTGGACGGTCGGTGCGAGCACGCTGGATATTATCAGCGCGACGAAGACGTCGACACGCAGATATTATACTGGTGACGTGAAATCGTCGACCGCGAACGACTACAACAAGCCCATCGGCCGTGCGGTTGTTATCAGCCTCACGTTCAATTATAACGGCGAGACAGCGTTACTGGATGAGGTTGACGGTAAATCGTCGCTCACGACCACGTACACGGTCACGGACACGTTCGCAGGCGTCACGCCGTCGCGCGTCAAGTCGTGGACGATGACGTGTCAGCAGGCAACAGAGACGCAGACTATTAACGGCGTTAAGCGCCTCACCTGCGTTTTCGTGGAGGCATAAAATATGGTATCATTCGACCGTTCGACATATAATTTATATGCTTATAAATCCATACCGGGCGACGACCCGCACAGCCCTGAGTCACCGACGTCCGACGCACTCGGTCCGCAGGCTGGTCGGGGCATATCCGTCCAGACGAGCGCGGCGCTCGCAGTGGGTGCTGTCGTAGCTCAGCGTGCTATCGGCGTGCTGCGCACTGAGATAGCCGCCACGAGCGGTAATGAGGTATTGCAGAACGACATAAACAATTTAATAACGGGTATTGGGCTCGGCGGAGCGATACTCGTCGGCGGACTCGCTGCGGCTGGCACGATAGCAGTCGGGGCGACCATCGGGGAAATACAGCGCCAGAGAGCAGTAACACGCGATAACAGAGCCACAGAGCGTAATAACGCTCTGAGAGGCGCACGGATAAATATGGGGGCAACGGGGGTGTATTAGTGTGGCAATATCAGTAAAAATTAACGGCGTGACAGTCGAGGCCACTGGTACAATCATCGCTGAGACTAACAGCAAGGGCGAGCCTGTATATGGCACTGTGAAAATATTATCAACACGTCAGGCTCGATATGAGGTTAACGACGTCGTAGATATATATATGAACGCTAACGTGTTGCATTATGTCGTGCAGGCTGACACGCCTGTCACGGTGCGTAACGGCTGGTACGAGCATGATATCGCGCTCATGGACTGCCTGCTGAGATTTAAAACGGTATGGCCCGCTGACCGCTCGTTCACACGGGTGCCAGCGTACACCATCGGCGAGATCATGGCAATATATCAGCGTGAGTTGGAATTCTATCACGGTATAACGTTGATGCTATATAATCCAGCAGACCCGATATACGCGCTCACGATGCCGAATAAGGAATATTCAGGCGTGAACATGGCTCAGATTATAACGGACTTATTCAGACGTGCGGACGTGGTACCGAGAGTATATTATGATATCGTCTGGAAAATTGACACGGACGCGTACACGACACTGAGAGACCCTATTATTGTCTCAGCTGAGACAGAGCAGTCAGACAGCAACGATATTGAATATGCCACATCGGTTAAAATTCAAGCGCGTAACGCTATCCGCGAGGATGGGGTGGGTATATATATTCCGTCGGCCGACACGTGGATGACACCGCGGACGAAGAACACACTATTTAAAACAAGCGATTTACAATTTGAATTTGATAGTAAAATCGGCATGATATATGAAGCGGTGGCGACAATACCGTGTAAAATCAGCGTGCTTGACGTATTAACAGACGTTGACGTAATCGTTGATTTCACGCGAGCGTGTTTACCGAGCGACGCATACGACGCACTGCTAACGAACACGATAACGCAAAATCCGCGGTATGAGTGGGATGGTGTGAGCGCACTAACGCTATGGAAGCAGAACACAGTATATTATAATATCGGTGGCACAACCATTGAGGGATTATTTAGTATCTATGACGGTGTGATATTTAATCAAGATATTACGCATTTATATAACGCGATTTATCAGTTTATCCGTGAGTCAGCACGCGTGCAGTATGCCGACCTCATATCGGGAGACCTTGGATGGTCGATTACAGTGGATGGTGGCGTCCTCGACACCGAGGATATCGAGTGCAGATTTAGATATCAGCCGAAGCGCGATATTGATTTTACGGTTGAGAAGCACAGCATGGGTGCGATGAGCGACACGACGATATTATCACCACAAAAAGACAGTATCGTCGAGTTACAGCGTTATCAGGAATCGGCGTCGATGCTCGCGCAGAGAATCGGACATCCGATATACAGATTTACACAGACGTTCAACCTCGCTGACGGCGACTGGTGGCGATTGCACGATTATTCCAGTTACGGCGTTATTATCGATATCAGGTACAGCATCGATAAAAATATCATCACGTGCCTTGCGGATTTTGCCACAGACTACGCGAATATTAACGGCGAATATGCTGTATCGCGTGAGCCGTCACCGTTCGCATTTACTGAAAAGCGCGTACAGACAAATCTTATATATACGCGCTACCTACAATTTAGCAAGGAAGCGCATGACAGTGATACCGAATTAACAGCAACGGCGCACAACGTATTAACGAACGTGCTGGACTGGGCGACAATTTACGACTTACCTGTGCATGTTGGTAACTTAGTACCATATCCGTTACTCGATAAATTTGGCACAAATAAGGCTCTTAATTTACCGTTGCTCGTCAGCGGTAACGGACCACTCATCGCGATGCACGCGCAGATAACTCACCCACAGATAGCCGGTAACGGTATGGTGAAAGATAACGGTGCGTGGTATAAAGACCCGATAATCTATGTCGATGAGACGGCCGGCATGACGGACTTCTCGTACGTGCTCTCGGACGGTGTGACACACCTGACGGACACGGCACTACGTAAATATTATCCACTCGTGGCGCTCGCTGGTACGACGTATATGTCGCGCGAGATATTCCCAGCGGACAAGGATATTAACGCTGGATTCGGTATCACGTATCAAATTATGTGCGTGACCGACAGCCCTGATGACATCATTATCGGGCCGGCGTTCACGAAATATAATAATCTCATTATGGAATACGGCTCAGCACCGACAGTAACACTGTATGTCAGCACGAAGCCGTACACCGCTATCGACAAGCGTATCCGCTCGTACGACACGGTGGCGACATCACCCGTCGTTGATTATCTGCGCACGACACACGTGCTCACGGTATCGTCGGCATCGGACATGACGTACTGGGCGTTGGTTTATAACGGCGAGATCATAATTGCAGGCAACAACGACACAACAACTATTTACACAGCATTATTATCTCGCAGACTACGTGATGTTGTAACATCGAGCAACGTGGCAGACGGCGCGTATTTATCACTCAATATTGACGTATCAGCATTTGGATATATGCCAGTATGGCGTAATGACACGGCTGAATTAGAGTTGACTATTAACGTATCTGCATCAGGCACACTGCAATATAACTATACGGATGACGCGGCACTCGCACTTGAAATTGATGTATTAGCGTACGGCATACAGGTTATTTATCAGTACGAATATGGCACAGCAACGTTGCCAATGAGTATCTCGACAGCGGTTACTGGAGTTAAGGCACAGTATTACTGGATTGAGATATCAGACCCCGGATATTACGACTATATCGGTACGGGCTTGCCAGCACCGACAGCAGCGTATTATGACAGCGTGTTCAAATTATCAGACGGCGACTTACCGCCAGTATACACGTATTACAGATGTATAATTTAAGAGGTGCAAAATGAAAAAAATAATTATTATTATTGCATTATTGTTAGTATCGTGCACAGATAAAACAACCACGACAACGGTAACGCCTTATTATGAACGTATGGAAAAAATACCACAGCCTATACAAATTGAAATGTTCAACGGTATCACTAGAAGCAAGTTAGTGTATGTTACTCACTTAATTGTTTTCCCTGAAAATGACTTAGCGGTATATTACGATGAGGCAACTGAGATATATTACATATACACTATTAACAGTAACGTATTAGATAATAACTGCACGATTGCAACGCAAGAAAAACTCAATAAAATATTTTCATAGGAGGAAAATGAAAAATGGCATTTCAAGAATTAGGTTATGAATTAACGCTCGATTTACTCACGGATGCAACGAACGGAATTAACAAGGTGTCATTATTTACCAACGTTGTTGAAAAGACAAAACAGACAATTAACTTTGCTGCAGCCGCAGGAACGAGTGCTGGCGCATCGGTTGCGATGTCTGACGCTGAAATTGTATTTGCTATTGACGCCAGTGAAGTCGTACAGGCTGTCGGGTTATATCATGATACAACGTATGTGGCATATTATGAATTTCCTACCCCGTACTCGTACACGAACGCAGGCACGTTCACACTCACGGATTTAACAATCTCGATTTCGTAGTGTGAGAACATGGACAAAATAAAAATTAATATCACAGCGGTCGGCGTGGTTAACAAGCCACGCCCCACACCGCCGACTCAGACTACGGAGGTTAAAAAATGAATATAAACACTATTTATTATAACGAGGATTTAACAATCAAGTCGCAGACCACGCAGCCGATCCGCGCGTTCGCTGAGCAGGCGAACACCATCGAGATTTATGCGCCCGTGTCAACGCACAACGCTGCATATTTTATCTTGCAAGGTCTGAAAAACGGCGTGACAAATCCGCGCCTGTTACCGACCGAGCGCCTCGTCATGGGTTATATCGACCAAGTTACCGTGGGGGGTGTGGTATACTCGCACTGGTCGGCACGGATTCCGGGCGCTGTGTTAAACGACATGTCGCTTATGAAATGTACGGGGTTGAGATTTCTAACTGAGTTCTGGTATCTCGGTGACGAGGTGCTGGGCGTACGTCAGTATAATACCGAGGTCGTGCTCGATATCGTCGCGTTCCTCGAGGCGGATTTCCCGTCAGCACTCGACGGCGATTATGTGCGCGTGCTCGACACCGATACCGACTGGGTATTCGATGACGTTAACGGCTGGGAAGATTACCTGTCGCAGCACATCGCGTACGTTACCAAGGACCCGACGAGTACCGCAGATTTCGGACTCGAGGCGGGTATCTCGACTGGCGACCCGTCGCACACGCCGAGCAGCACTGAATTAATCATACAAGAAATTGTGAATAATAACACGGCCATGACCGCGGCCAAGGTCAGCGTGTCGGCGGTAGTCGGCACGACATCTGAGGAAACGGCTGGCGTCGATAAAGACACACCGATTTATTCCAAGTTAAAATCTGACGAGGTTCTCGCGGCGGAAATTGCCAAAGTGCTTGACGGCACAACGCCCATCACGGATTTGGACGTCAACGGCAACGCGGACATCTCAGGCAACCTGACCGTGCATGGCACTACTGGATTATCGTCACTGACAATCGGTGGCGATGGGCTTGATATGGACCAGACGAAGATAACCGACATGGCCGATGGCGTATTAGATACTGACGGTGCCACTAAGGGGCAAATGGACGCTGCGGACGCATTACGACCGACGCTCGCTGGTAATAACGTGCTCACAGGTCAAAATCAATTTCAGGGTGACACGTATTTCTTACCAACGTCAAATCCGTTATCAATCGGCGTTAAAATTGATAAGACTAACGCCGCCGTCGAAATCCTATACAACGGTTACGTCTACGCTAAATTGAACAAGGACGGCGCGTACCTCAACCCGACTTATGTAACATCGGTCGGTGAGAATAATACACCGACAAAAGCGATGGTCGACGCTTACATCGCAACGCATAACGGCACAGTCGAGGCGAACACCGCTCACGCTTACATTCGCGCGCTGGTTGCAGCGCTCACGAGCCGTGTAGACGGCCTGACGAGTCGCGGCGACCCGTACGGTGTCGTCGATGAACTCACAGCAACGTTAGCCGCATTATCGGCAAGCGCGAGAGATATCGTTATTAACGCCTCGATTGTCGCTGGTGTCGGTGGTGCTGAATATACGCCAACGGGCGGCGATGTCGTGTATGATAAAGGTATTGGTGATGACGTTGATTATCACGTCTGGCAATATAACGGTACAACCTCGCACTGGGTTGACGAGGGGCAAGAAAGTGTGTCGGCCGCATCAGACTCGGTCGCTGGTATCGTCAAGGGCGGCATGGAAAGTGCGACGGCATCGTTGTTAAAATATACCGAAATTATCGGTGGCGAAATTCATAACTTGCTCGCAGATAAAACGTTCGGAGTCTATGACGAGACCACTGGATTATTACACTATACCTACGAAGAAATCAAAGCCGTAGAGGACAGAGTCGCGGTTCTTGAAGCCAACGACATCGTGCAAGACGCCGATATCGACCAAGCACAAGCCGACATCGTAACGCTCAACGCCAACATCGGCACGCTCGATGACGCGAATCTTAACGAGTCGCACAGTCGCATGTCGCCAGCACTGCTCGGTGACATCGTAGACGGCACGCCAGTCAGCGACGCGTACTGGAACGGAAGATTAAATGAGATACGCCTAAACGGCTTGACGGTCGCGCAGCTCATCAAGAACGGCAATTTCATCAATACGGCGAATTGGACGGCGACAAGCGGCACATTTACTGTAACTGGAAATGTTGGTTCGTTTACCGCAACCGCTCAAAACGGAACACTGAAACAGGCTATCACGCTTATTTCTGGTCACGTTTATCACATTAAAGTTACCGCAAGTGTAGCAAGTAACGCTGTTTCATTTTATCTTAATGATGGCTCTACGGACTTTGCAACCGTTTCTCACTCGGCAAGCGCTGGTTATGAAACTTTATCAGTTATTGGCACTGCAGGTGCGAGCGGAAGTTATTATTTTTACATCAAGGACGCAAGGGCTAGTGGTTGGACTGCAATTCTTTTAAAAAACATTTCAGTTATCGACTTGACGCTTGCTAATACCGCACCCGATGGTATTCACTATCACGATAAAACCGCTTCACAAGTCAGTGCTTATCTCGGCGACTACGACACAACGGCCGAGATTGTTGCTAAGGCTATCGCTGGCGGGCAGACGAATAAGGTTAGTAACGGGGAGTTTGCGACAGATACTACGGGGTGGCTGGCTAATAATTCCACTAATGTTTGGCTTACTGGTGGTTATTTACAAAATACAGCAGATGGAACATCAATATTTGGACAAACATATAATTTGATTTCATATAATCCCGTTATTAGCACTACATTATATGTTGTTGCAAGAGTCAGAGTAACAAATACACTATGTACTAAATTATCTTTTATTTTAAGAGATGGCGGCGGTACTCCTTTATACGAGGTAGATATTCAATTAAATCCAACACAAAATACATGGTATAACATTAGTTATGTTTTTAATGTTGGCGAAACATTTACTGAAAATACAAGATTATACGTTAAGCAATCTTATGCTAACACTACCAATGCAACAAATGCTGTTATGGAAGTCGATTATGTCCGTATGTACGACATCACCGACTACTACCGCACCGCTGGGTTGCAGTCATTTTCACCGCTGACTATCACGTCCACTGACGGAACGATTACGCGCTCGTTAGACCTATCAGGCATTGGGTATTTAAACTCATTACCGAGTGGGGCAAAAGACGAATACGACACTTACGT
>Ga0074195_1001344_pt1 | contig 35371 bp, 26 predicted proteins | sample EPASupsiteHSE623_FD_64525 | JGI IMG/M metagenome (GOLD analysis project Ga0074195, IMG submission 64525) | Bioremediated contaminated groundwater from EPA Superfund site, New Mexico - Sample HSE6-23 | ecosystem: Environmental > Aquatic > Deep subsurface > Groundwater > Contaminated ... | reverse complement strand
AAGGGATAACCGCTGAAAGCATCTAAGCGGGAAGCCTACTCCAAGATAAGATATCCCGTGGGATAACCCACCTAAAGGCTCGTTGAAGACTACAACGTTGATAGGCCGGATGTGGAAGTGTGGCAACACACGGAGCTTACCGGTACTAATAAGCCGTGCGGCTTGGCCATTTTTACTTTAACAGTGCGCTTGATCTTTTATTGCTTGGTCTATTGGGGACAACGAACAAACGGATATTCAATTATCTAAGTTTTTTATATGCGATGCAGGGGCAGGTTCGCAGTCGTGAGTCGGAAGCCCCAGGTATTGCCCCGTTGTAATCGCTGAGCGATTTCAACAATTATCTAAGTTTTTTATATACCGCTGTACTCCTTTGTCCTGAGGATGGGGGAGCTGAAAAGATTATTCTTTTCGGTGGTCATAGCGAGAGTGTAACACCCGTTCCCATTCCGCACACGGAAGTTAAGCCTCTCAGCGCCGATGGTACTGCCAGGGAAGCTTGGTGGGAGAGTAGGTCGCCGCCGATTCATTTTTGCAGTAAAACCCTTCCCCTCAAAAGGAAGGGTTTTTTTTTGCCAAAATCTCGGGTATGGTCTTTGCGCAGCGTGACACCCGAGTATTTAGCGAAAGGAGAAGATATGGAGTATTCTTCAGTTGTTGGCCTTGTGTTGGCGGCCGGAAAGGGAACCAGGATGAAGTCGGATCTCCCGAAGGTGCTGCACGAAGTTTTTTTCTCTCCAATGGTTTACCATGTCCTGGATACGCTGCAACCGCTATTTCTTGGGAGAAATATTGTTGTAACAGGTCATCAGCATCAACTGGTTGAGCAAGCTCTCAGGGGATATTCCATATCTCTTGTTCACCAAGCGCAACAACTCGGCACTGGTCATGCTGTTTTGGCCTGCGAGAATGAATTGCGCCATCATCACGGGGCTGTTCTTATCTTGTGCGGCGACACCCCCCTCATTCGAAGCGAAACGCTCAAAGAGTTCCTGCGGGTTCACTTTGAAAGTGCTTCCCGACTCACGGTAATGACGACCAATGTTGGGGAGCCGATCAACTATGGAAGAATCGTTTCCGATGCGCATGGAAATATTCTTAAAATTGTTGAAGAAAAAGACGCTACTCCAGACGAAAAAGAAATTACTGAAATCAACGCCGGCATTTATTGTGTCGATGCGCAATTTTTATTGGATGCGCTTGGTAGAGTTGGCACTGACAATATGCAGGGGGAGATTTACCTGACTGATATAGTGGCAATTGCCACTGGTGACGGCATTCATGTCCATAAATTTTCCTGTAAAGACAGTGAAGAAGTCTTGGGGGTCAATTCACGGCGTGAACTCGCGCAAGCCCATTCCGTTTTGCAGAGACGGTATCTCTCTGCGCTCATGGATTCCGGCGTCACCCTTATCCAGCCGGAAACTATCACCATAGAAAAAACCGTGACGATTGGGAAAGATTCACAAATACATCCCAATACTTCTCTTACAGGATGCTGCAAAATCGGCTCTGGTGCGCACATAGAATCTTTTGTGAAAATACATGAGTGCACCATTGGGGATTGTGTCCGCATTTGTTCCTACTCATATTTGCAACAGGCCAATATCCCATCATGGAGTACTGTCGCACCCCATACTGTGGATGTGAAAACCCAGTAATTCCTGGCGGATATGCCCAGCATTCTTTTGGCGTTTCCCCTTGCAGTATCAGATAAAGACCTTGACTTTCTTTTTTCAGAAAGAGTAAATTTCGAGTTCATTCAGCAGTTGTCAAAGTAAAAGTTTTTTGCTTGCGATCTTGCGACGGAACGTGGGCTTTTCTGTGTCAATTCTATCCATTCCCAATTTTTTTGGGAGAAGAGGAGTTCAGTATGGAGTATGAGGATGATTTGAAAAAACTTGAGAGTAACGTCGAGAAGATGTTGAACAGTCTCGATTCTGCGCAAGGTGACAAGGTAAAACTGCACGCCGATATTTCCCGCCTTGAAAAGGAAAAGAAGGAGTTGGAGGACCAGATTAAACGCCTTAAGGATGAAAAAAAGAGTATACATCAAAGGGTTTCCGGTTTGCTCGACTCCATTGAAAAATGGGAAAAATCCGCTGCGGTTGAAGCTGGGCCCGCCGCTCTTGGCAAGGAATCCGTTGAGCCTGTCCAGGGGGTTTTGATAGGCAACTGATTGTGGAAATATATTGCTTTCAGGGACTTATTCTGTTAACCCTTTCAATAATGGTGCATTGTGGAACGTTTGGTCTCCTTTAAAGTGCTGGGCCAGGAGTATCCGCTTTATACAGATGCCCCGGAAAAAGATGTACAGGAAATACTGTCTCTGGTTAAGACGCAATTGGAAAATGTCGGGCAAGCCTCTCAGCATGTTTTGCCTGCCAACAAAATCGGTATTTTGACGAGTTTGAACATAGCAAGCAAATATGTAAAGATGAAGAGGGAATACGAAGAGTATAAGCAACGAGTTGAGGAGCAGATCGCTCTGCTCAGCGATAAAATAGAGAATAATTTTTAAAGAATACAGAGCTTTCCCCTGCCTTGTTAGTGATCCGGGAGAGTGTCTCGAGCCAACATTGAGATTGAGGGCGACTTTGCTGTTTCTGGAAAGGAATCCATTTCGGTGGAATTCCTTCAAGGGAACTCAGGTACCGCCCACCTAACGCAGTTAGGTTCGATGTCACTGCTGGACACTTCAATGGCGGGGGATTTGGTAATTGTTAATACTGCCCCTTTATGCTGTGGATGGGGCTTCATATAATAAAGTGTTGCGAAGACCTTCGGGCAGGCAGAATAGACGGTTTCAATCTGCCCTTCAAGAGGATGCGCGAACGGTAAAGTGTGCCGCTTTTTCCTTAATTGGGAACTGTGCATAGGATTGTGGTTCAGGTCACTTGTTTGCATCATACGACAGAAAAACTCCCGGTTATTTTGGGAGATATTATATTTATATTGTGAAAACAGTCGTCTGAGGGTTTTTACCAAGACAAGAAGTTCTACCTGAAGCAGTCCTTTCTTTCCATCGCAGTATTCTCTCGATTTCCCAGGTCGTCATAAGGGGTTGGTTGCGTATTGTATGCGCTTTTTTGCATAGACTGCAATCGTGCCCCCTGTATTCCTTTCCGGCATGAGTGCGACATGTTCCTTGTGGGCATGGGCGCTTTTTAGATAAATTTGACATGAGGTTGTCTCCGTGACTGTACAGATAATATTAGCGATTGTACTTGGCATATGCAGTGGAGTTGCCCTTGGTTTTTTGGTGCGCAAGAAATTTCTTGAAGATCGTACCGAGAATCTCGAGGCACAGGGACGCAAACTTATTGAAAATGCTTTGGCCGAAGCAGAACGAATTAAGAAAGAAGCCGTTTTGCAAAGCAAGGATGAAGCCATCGCCTTGAAGCAGGAAGCTGAGAGGGACATCAAAGCGCTTAAGAAAGACGTCCTTGAGGAGGAGAAGAAATTCATTCAGAAACTTGAACAGATTGAAAAGAAAATGGACTTTCTGGACAAGCGTGAGATGGACTTTTTGAAAAAAGAACAGGCTTTTGCCCAAGAGGAAGAGGCCTTGGGGCGTCGTCAAAAAGAGATGGATCTTGTTATTGAAGAACAACGCGTGCAGCTTGAAAAAATTTCCGGAATTTCTCGCGATGAAGCAAAAAAACAGCTGACCGACAGCATCGAAAGCGAAGCGAGGATGGAGGCCGCCAAGATGGTGGTCAAGATCGAAAGTGAAATGAAGATGCAAGCCGATAAAAAGGCGAAGGATATTATTGCCCTGGCCATTTCACGGTATGCGGGTGATTATGTTGCCGAAAAAACCGTTTCCGTGGTTCCCTTGCCAAATGAAGAAATGAAAGGCCGGATTATCGGTCGTGAAGGTCGCAATATCCGGGCTATCGAGGCTGCTACCGGGATTGACATCATCATTGATGATACTCCCGAGGCGGTCATTCTTTCCGGCTTTAACCCTGTTCGGCGCGAGGTTGCCCGGCAATCATTGGAAAGGCTGATTACCGATGGCCGTATTCATCCTGCCAGAATCGAAGAGATTGTCGAAAAGGTGAGCGAGGAACTTGAGGTAACCATGCGGGAGGCAGGGGAGCAGGCAACCTTTGATGTGGGAGCCCACGGCGTCAATTTGGAGTTGATCAAGTTGCTTGGCCGCCTTAAATACCGGACAAGCTATGGCCAGAATGTCCTGCAGCATTCCCTCGAAGTTGCTTTTTTGTGCGGTGTGATGGCTGCCGAGCTCGGGATTGATGTGAAACGGGCAAAGCGGGCTGGTTTGCTGCATGATATCGGCAAGGCCGTGGACCACGAGATTGAAGGTTCACACGCCAGCATTGGTGCCGATTTGGCTAAAAAATATGGCGAATCCTCGGTTATAGTGCATGCCATAGCTGCCCACCATGAAGATGTTCCACCCGATGGAGTTCTTGATGTGCTCGTGCAATCTGCTGACGCCTTGTCCGGCGCTCGTCCCGGAGCGAGGAAGGAAATGCTGGAGTCCTATGTCAAGCGGCTTGAAGATCTTGAGAAAATCGCCAACTCCTTCAAAGGGGTTGAGAAATCCTATGCCATTCAGGCCGGCCGCGAAGTGCGTATCATCGTTAACAGCGGGGTGGTAAGCGATGCCGAGGCGATGATGGTCAGCAAGGATATAGTCAAGAAAATCGAACAGGAATTGACGTATCCCGGCCAGATTCGGGTAACTGTAATCCGTGAAACCAGAGCAGTGGAATACGCAAAATAACAACTTTTCGAAATGCTGATGGAATCGCCTTGTTGTGGGCGTCATCAGCATTTTTTTTGCGCGAACATCTATTATTGACCATCATATGAAAATATCAATTGATAAACAGATAGAGTTGATTGAACGCGGCGCTGTCAATGTTATTTCCAGGCCGGATCTTGTTAAAAAACTTGAAAAATCACAGGCGACCGGAACGCCGTTAAAGATCAAGGCAGGTTTTGATCCGACCGCCCCTGATCTCCATTTGGGGCATACTGTTCTTATTCAGAAGTTGAAGCATTTTCAGGATCTCGGACACGAGATTTTTTTTCTGATCGGGGATTTCACCGGCATGATTGGCGACCCGACCGGGAAATCAGAGACCAGGAAGCCTCTGACAGTCGAACAGGTGGAGAAAAACGCCGAGAGCTATAAAGATCAGATATTTAAGATTCTTGATCCGGAGAAGACGAAGGTCGTTTTTAACAGCAATTGGCTCAACAAGCTTACCTCCAAGGACTTTATCATGCTTGCCTCGCAACTTACCGTGGCGCGCATGCTTGAGCGTGAGGATTTTAAAGTCCGTTTTGAAAACGAGCGCCCCATCAGCATCCATGAGTTTCTCTATCCGCTTATTCAGGGGTATGACTCTGTTGCTCTTGAAGCGGATGTTGAATTGGGCGGGACTGATCAGCTTTTCAATTTGCTCATGGGGCGGGATCTCCAACGCGTATGGGGCCAGGAACCCCAGGTGGTCATCACCATGCCTCTGCTCGAAGGCCTCGACGGTGTCAACAAAATGAGCAAGTCGCTGGGCAACTACATCGGCATTACTGAAAAGGCCGATGATATATATGGCAAGACCCTGTCTGTCTCTGACGATCTTATGTTTCGATACTATGAACTTCTGAGCGATCTTCCCGGCGAGGAAATTGCCCGCCTCAAAAGCGAAATGGAGTCAGGCAAGCTCCATCCAAAAGCTGTTAAGCAGCAACTTGCCCGCGAGCTGACCGCCCGTTTTTACGACGCTGAGGCAGCCCGGAGGGCTGAGGATAATTTTGAGAGAATTTTTAGTCAGCATGACAACCCGGAAGACATGCCCGAGGTTGTTCTGCCCTCATCGGAGAAAGGTGTCTGGTTGCCGAAACTCCTGGTGGATGCCCAGTTGGTCAGCGGTACTGGTGAGGCGCGGCGATTGATCCAACAGAATGCGGTTTCTCTCAATGGTGATAAGGTGAGCGATATTGAACATCTCGTGATGACCCAAGGTGAAGTTGTTCTGAAGGTCGGCAAGCGGCGTTTTTGTAAGGTGATATTTCGGTAGTTTGATCGGCAAAGAACAACAAAAAAGGGGGCTCGAAATTATCGAGCCCCCTTTTTTGTTGTTCAGCAAGTGCCAGTGTTGGCTTTTAATTCTTGCCCCATTTTTGCTGGATGCGTTTCACCGCTTCCTGCACATTTTCTCGAGAGCCAAAGGCGGAGAGGCGGAAATATCCCTCGCCGCTGGGTCCGAAACCGCTGCCCGGCGTGCCCACCACATGGCATTCAGTGAGCAGCTTGTCGAAGAAATCCCAGCTTTTTATCCCTTCCGGTGTTTTCAGCCAGATATAGGGGGCATTGATCCCTCCGTAGCAGGTTATGCCTGCGGACGAGAGTCCTTCCCGGATGAGGCGTGCGTTTTCCATATAAAAGGAGATGGTCTCCTTGACCTGACTCCAGCCCTCATCGGAGTATACTGCTGCTGCTGCCCGCTGCACCGGGTAGGAGACTCCGTTGAACTTGGTGCATTGCCTGCGATTCCAGAGCTTGTTCAGCGCAACTTTATCGCCGCTTGCCGTACGGGCCATGAGCTGCTCCGGTACCACGGTCAGGCCGCAGCGTACTCCGGTAAATCCCGCGGTTTTTGAAAAAGAGCGGAATTCGATGGCGCAATCCTTGGCGCCTTCAATCTCGTAGATGGAATGGGGAATGCCCGGTTCGGTGATGAAGGCCTCGTAGGCCGCGTCGAAAAAGATGATGGAGCCGTTGGCGTTGGCATAGTCCACCCAAGCCTGCAAATCGGCCTTGGTGGCCACCATGCCGGTGGGGTTGTTTGGGTAGCAGAGGTAGATGATATCCACCTTTTCTTTAGGGATAGCCGGGGCAAAGTTGTTTTCCGCGGTGCAGGGCAGGTACACCAGCCCTTCGTAGTACCCCCTGTCATCCGCCTCGCCGCTTCTCCCTATCATGACATTGGTGTCGTTATAGACCGGATATACCGGATCGCATATGGCGACCTTGTTCGCCAGGGCGAATATATCGAGAATGTTGGCGCTGTCGCATTTGGAGCCGTCGGAGATGAAGACCTCGGAAGGAAGCAGATCAACGCCCAACGGTTTGTATGATTTTTCAATGATGACCTTGCTCAGCCAGTCGTATCCCTGTTCCGGGCCGTACCCGTGAAAACTGGCACCTTGCGCCAGATCGTCGACCCCGTCATGAAAGGCTTTGATGACGGCCGGGGCAAGCGGTCTGGTAACATCTCCGATGCCGAGACGGATCACCTTGGCATCGGGATTGGCATCGGTAAAGGCTTTTACCCGGCGGCCGATTTCAGGGAAAAGGTAGCCTGCTTTGAGTTTGAGATAGTTTTCGTTTATTAAGGTCATGTTTCCTCCTACGTATTTCTAGACCATGTTGGCGCGTCAAAAAAAATCCTGCCTTGCAAGGCAAGGCAGGATTTTAAAACAGGACTTGGTCAAGCCATGTTTTATTTCTTTGCAGGCTCCAGAGCCTTGGCCCGGCCTTCAAGGAATTTCCAGGCTTTTTCCACATCCTTCTGGCTCATGGCCATGAGTTCATCCGCATGCTCCGGATTCATCATCTTCAGAGCACGGTAGCGGTTTTCATTCAAGGCGTATTCCGCAAAAGGAATGGACGGCGCCTTGCTGTCGATGGTCAAGGGATTCTTGCCTTGCTCTTCCAGCTCCGGGTTGTAGCGGTACAGGGGCCAGTGGCCACAATTCACCGCTTTCTTCTGCTGATCAAAGCCTTTGGCCATGTTGATGCCGTGGTTGATGCAGTGTGCATAGGCGATGATCAGGGAAGGGCCGTCGTACGCCTCCGCCTCGGCGAAAGCCTTGACCACCTGAGCCGGATTGGCGCCCAGAGCGATCTTGGCCACATAGACGTTGCCGTAGGTGGAGAAGATCATGCCGATGTCCTTCTTCGGCATCTTCTTGCCGCCGGCGGCAAACTGTGCGGTGGCCGCGCGCGGGGTGGACTTGGACATCTGGCCGCCGGTGTTGGAGTATACCTCGGTATCCATGATCAGGACATTGACGTTCTCGCCGGAAGCAAGAACATGGTCCAGACCGCCGTAACCGATGTCGTATGCCCAGCCGTCGCCGCCGAAGATCCAGACGGATTTTTTGACCAGGTAATCAGCGATCGGCAGAAGCCTTTTGGCGATAACAGACTTGCTCTTGGCAATGGTTTCCTTTAGTTTGGCCACCCGGTCGCGCTGGGCTTCGATCTCATCCTGGGTTTTCTGGGAAGCGGTGGTGATATCGCTTGCCATTTTCTTGGTAATGAGTTTTTCGGCCACTGCTTTTTCCAGCAGCTCGGTTGCCTGAGCAGCGAATTTGTTCGCGGTGTTGCGCATGCCAAGGCCGAATTCGGCATTGTCTTCGAACAGGGAGTTCGCCCAGGTCGGTCCGCGACCGTCGGCCCGCTTGCAGTAAGGGGTGGTCGGCAGGTTGCCGCTGTAGATCGAAGAGCAGCCCGTGGCGTTGGCGATCATCATCCGGTCGCCGAACATCTGCGTGGCAAGCTTGATATAGGGGGTCTCGCCGCAACCGGCACAAGCGCCGGAGAACTCGAACATGGGACGGAGCAACTGGCTGCCCTTGACCGTGGTGGGATCGATTTCCTTGTTTGCGACCTCGGGCAGACTCAGGAAGTACTTAACGTTGGGGATTTCCTGAGTGCGGACCGCTTCGTTGTTTTCGATCATCTTCAGGGCTTTCTCCTTGGCCGGGCAGGCATCGACACAGAGTGTGCAGCCGCAGCAGTCTTCGGTGAAGACCTGAATGATGGTTTTGCTTCCCTTGAACTGGGTGCCGACAGCATCGACACTTTTCAAGCTCTTGGGCTGTTTTTTAAGATCTGCAGCCTTGACGATTTTCATGCGGATGGCGGCGTGGGGGCAAACCAGTGAGCAACGGCCGCACTGGATGCAGTTTTTCGGCAGCCATTCGGGCACATGCACCGCGATGTTGCGTTTTTCATATTGAGTGGTGGCTGTGGGCCAGGTGCCGTCGCATGGCATCTGGGAGACCTTGACCTGGTCGCCCTTGCCTTCGATCATTTTGGCGGTGACCTCTTTGACAAATGCCGGGGCATCGGCAGGAACAACGGAGGGCTTTGCGTGGCCGCCCGCGGTCTTGGGGATCTTGACCTCGACAATGTTGCTCACCGCAGTGTCAACCGCGGCGTAGTTCATGTTGACGACCTTGTCGCCCTTCTTGCCGTAAGTTTTCTTGATCGCATCCTTGATTGCCTTGATCGCTTCGGCCTTGGTGAGAATGCCGGAGAGCAAAAAGAAGGCGGTCTGCATGATCATGTTGATGCGTGCGCCCAGGCCGATGGCCTCGGCCAGGCTGATGGCGTCGATGATGTAGAATTTTGCTTTTTTCTCGATAAGATCCTTCTGGACCACGGAGGGAAGCTGCTTCCAGACCTGATCCTTGTTGAAGGTGGTGGTCAGCAGGAAAGTGCCGCCGTTTTCCAGATTTCCGACCATGTCGTACTTGTCGAGGAAGGTGAAGTTGTGGCAGGCCACGAAGTTCGCCTTGTTGATCAGGTAAGGGGCAACGATCTTGTTCTTGCCGAAACGCAGATGGCTGGTGGTGATGGAGCCGGACTTCTTGGAGTCGTAAACAAAGTAGCCCTGAGCGTTGTTCGGGGTCTCAGTGCCGATGATCTTGATGGTGTTCTTGTTGGCGCCAACGGTGCCGTCCGCGCCCAATCCGTAGAACATGGCGCGGGTGACATCCTTGCCCTCAATGTTGAAGGAGGGATTGTATTTGAGGCTGGTGCGGGCCACATCGTCGTCCGGACCAACGCAGAAATGGTTTTTCGCCTTTTTGGCAGCCATGTTGTCGAATACCGCCTTGACCATGGCCGGAGTGAACTCGGCAGAGCCCAGGCCGTAACGGCCCCCAATGATGCTCGGGGATTTCTTGAGAGTGCCTGCCTCAACCGCTTCCCCGACCGCGGCGCGGATGTCGAGGTAGAGAGGCTCACCGACAGAACCCGGCTCCTTGGTGCGGTCGAGTACGGTGATGCGCTTGACCTTCTTGGGCAGAGCCTTGATCAGAGCGGCGGAGTCGAAGGGGCGGAACAGACGGACGATGACCAGGCCGACCTTCTTGCCTTTCTTGGCCAGATATTCGATGGTGGCGGCCACGGTCTCGGCGCCGGAGCCCATCATGATGATGACATCCTCGGCATCCGGAGCGCCGTAGTAATCAAAGAGATGGTATTTGCGGCCGGTGAGCTTGGCAAACTTGTCCATGGTTTTCTGGACGATTGTCGGAGTGGCATTGTAGAACTTGTTTACGGTCTCACGGCCGGTGAAGTACACATCGGGGTTCTGGGCGGTGCCGCGGATTCTGGGACGGTCCGGAGTGAGGCCGCGCTCGCGGTGGGCTACGATCAGGTCCTCGTCGATCATTTTGCGCATGTCGTCATGGGTGAGCTGCTCGATCTTCTGGATCTCGTGGGAGGTCCGGAAACCGTCGAAGAAATGCATGAAGGGGATGCGGCTTTGCAGGGCGGCCTGGGTGGCAATCAATGCCAGGTCCTGACATTCCTGCACGTTCTGGGAGCAGAGCATGGCCCAGCCGGTCTGGCGGGCGGCCATGACATCGCCGTGGTCGCCGAAGATGGACAGACCCTGGCAGGCAACTGAACGGGCGGTGATATGGAAAACGGTCGGGGTCAGCTCACCGGCCAGCTTGTACATGTTGGGAAGCATCAGGAAAAGGCCCTGGGAAGCGGTGAAGGTGGTGCAGAGCGCGCCGGTGGTCAGGCTGCCGTGCAGGGCGCCGGCCACGCCACCTTCTGATTGCATTTGGGTTACAACCGGAATGGAGCCCCAGATGTTCTCCTGCTTGGAGGCTGCCTTGGTGTCGGACTCCGCCGCCATGGGAGTAGAGGGGGTAATGGGGTAGATCGTGATGATCTCGCTGGTGGCGTAGGCCACATGGGTGCATGCCTGATTACCATCAATGGTGACCATTTTCCGGGACATAAACTCATCTCCTTCCATTCTTTGGTTTGGTTAGTAACGGGGTAAAATTCCGATCGTCCAATTCCGGCAAACCCAGGGAATGGACAATGAGCGTCTGCAATAAAACGAAAAAATAACTCTTCCCGCAGCCATTTGTGCGGAAATACCATGGGTTAAAAACACGATTTTTCGCATCATTCAGGCTGAACGAAATAATTTAAACGAAGTTTGAAAGAATATCCAGTTTTTATTTTCGTGTTGTTCGGCGGCACGTGCATCGGCCAACGGTATTTATACCGGGACGAATACGAAGCAGGGCGGATTTTACCCCGAAAATCTCAGGATGGGTTGTGCGCAGGGTTTTGCGTCGTTTTCATGATCAGTTCCTGGGACTTGAGCAAAACTTTGGTGTCGGGCGGAACGGACTGGGTCAGCCATGTGTTGCCGCCAATGACCGATCTGGCGCCGATGACGGTGTCCCCGCCCAGAATAGTGCTGCCTGCGTAGACCGTGACATCGTCTTCAATGGTTGGGTGTCGTTTGCTTTTCCGGTCGAGATCGCCGGATTCATCCCGCTTGAAGGACAAAGCGCCCAAGGTTACGCCCTGATAGAGTTTGACGCGACGGCCAAGGATACTGGTCTGCCCGATAACCACGCCGGTGCCGTGGTCGATGAAAAACGAGGCGCCGATGGTGGCGCCCGGATGGATATCGATGCCGGTAATGCTGTGGGCGTGTTCACTCATTATGCGCGGCAGGATGGGCACATCCAGGATGTACAGTTCGTGGGCGACCCGGTAGACCATGATGGCGTAAATTCCAGGATAGCTGAAGATGATTTCGTCAAAGCTGCCGGCGGCAGGGTCGCCTTCATAGGCCGCCCGCACGTCCGTGGCCAGAATTGCCCGCAGGGCGGGCAGCGAGTTGATGAACTTGAAGGCGCTTTCCTTGCCTGCGTCATCGCAGTGCTGGCAACTGGTGTCATGGCGGAGGCATTCGTGCCGGATGGCGTTGGTTATTTCCCTGGTCAGCTTTTCATAGAGGCCGGAGATTTCGAGGCCGAGCTGATATTTGAGGCTGACCCGGTCAATGCCCTGGTTGCGAAAATAGCCGGGAAAAAGAATGTCGCGGCAGGATTCAAGGATATCAATAATATGGTGGCGGCTGGGCAGAGGTTCCGCTTCAACATGCTCAAAGCAGGCGTTGTTGTAGCAGGTGTCTACCACCTGGTCGATTATCTGCGGCAGCCGACTGCGGAAGTCGGAGGTGATCGGGTGTTCCTTCGGGCAGGAATCGTTGTGGGCAAGGGGGATTTTTTTTGTTTCGGTCACGGTGTGTCCTCCGGTTTTTGCGCAAAAAACAGGAAAAGAATCGAACGACGGATCAGGGATTGAAATACTAACAACGATTTGCGGTTCTCTCAAGAATTCCCTGAGATTATCTGGTGTTTTTGGGAGGAATGGCTGAATTTTCGGCGGCAGGCTTAACCTGTGAAATGAAAAACAGGAGACCTGTTGCCGATAAAACGGCGCAGGCGCCAAGGAAAGAGGCCGGCAGGCCAAGAGACGCGGCAATGAGGCCGCCCATCAAAGGTCCGAGGCTGTGACCCATGTCCATGATGGAGCCAAGAATGCCCATGGCTGACCCCTGAGAGCCGGCTTTGCTCAGGTCTGCGATATGGGCGGCGCTGGCTGAGGTAACCATTGAGATGGTCAATCCCAGAAAGATGCTTAAGGCGAGCAGGGTCACAAAGGAATCGGCGATTGAGAAGAGAGCGGCACAGGCGCCTGTCGCCATCGCGCCGGCAAAAACTTGTTGCGGCCTGCCATGGCGATCGGAAAATCGGCCCATAACCGGTTTTGCCAGGGCGATGGTGATGACCTGCGAGGAAAGGCACAGGCCGATCTGGTACGGGTTCAATCCGGCCAAAAGGGCACGGGCCGGAAGAAACGTCTCGAATATGCCGTAGGCAAAGAGGATGGCGGCCTGCACGCCGCAGGTCATCATGATTCCGCGATTGGCAAAAAGCTCTCTGGTTCCCTCGCGCCAATTGGGGAGAGGTTCAGGGGACGCCGGAGTATCCTGGCTGGGATCTGCAAGGAGAAATGAGCTGAAAAAAACAACAAGCCCGGCAATTCCGCAGACAAGATAGACGAGGCGAAAGCCGGTTTCTTGATCCTGCGCGTAAAAGCCGAGAGCGGCGCCGCCCAGAACCGGAGCCATGAAGCGTCCCAGAAGTGTGGCCGAGGAAAACCAGCCCATCTTTTCGCCTCTCCCCTCCCGAAAGAGATCCGAAACCATGGCCATTGCCACGGGCACGAAGATAGCCGTGGCCAGACCATGATAAAAACGGACCAGAGCCAGTTGCCAGAGTTCCTGCACTGCCGGATAGAGAAACGGAGCCGTAGCGAAGATGATGGCGGAAAAAAAGAGCATGCGTTTCCGTCCGATCCTGTCTGAAAGGAGACCGGCCGGAAAGCTGAACAGGATGCCGGTGACGGCGGAAATAGAGGCGATCAATCCCACCGCTGCTGGTCCGCCGCCAAGGTGGCTGACAAACAAAGGAAGCGCCGGACTTTTGGAGATGGTGCTGCTGAAGATGGCCAGCAGCCCGACCCCGCAGAGGATTTTAAAGGGTGAAATATGCATGGAAAGTCCCGCCGGGCAGCCGTTGTGTGGGCGCATCTTTTTAAGTTATGTCGCCCTTTCCGCGCCAAGGGCCCGGCTCACTTTTTCTTCCAGCTCAAATTTGTCAAAGGGCTTCACGCAATATTCGGCAGCCCCAAGCCGCAGGCATTCTCGCGCGCTTTCCATGGTGGGATAGCCGGTCAACATGATCACTTTCACTGCCGGGTTGATTTTTTTCAGCTCTGCCAGCACCTCGATTCCGCTCATTTTTTTAAGCTTGATGTCAAGAATAGCCAGGTCAACGGCATTGGCTTGCGCGTAGCTGAGGGCTTCTTCCTCCTCGGTAAAAATCGTGATGGCGTGACCTTGTTTTTCCAGAATGGCCCGGATCAACTGCGCAATTTCCATAACGTCATCAAGCACGAGAATATTTGCCATTCGTAGCGTTTCCTTTGCAAAGAACCATTGCTTTGTTGCGATGGAGGGCCGGGAATCAACTCGAAACGGCGACCCGCGATAATCATAGTTTTTCTAAAGCGAGGAGAGATAGTAAAAATAAATCTGCACAAACCTGCCTGAAAGCACATCATGGCAGGGAAACACCAATTCCTCCCTCCCGGGAGGGACGTCCGACAGGGCTAGAAAAACATTTTTCGAAATATCGGAAAGAGCTTTTTTTATTTGGGGAATTTTCAGTTCATCCGGCGGGAGTCCCCATATCCGGCAGCGCAGAGGACGGTATGCATGGATGAGGCAGTTTTTCTCCACGGACAAGGGGCAGATGAGTTCCGCCGTGTTATAGGCGTTCTCGTTGATTATCTGGGAATCGGGCGAGGAAGACTTGGCTGCGTTTTCCCGCAACTGCTGGGAAATTGACACGGCCCGATTGATGACTTCCTGGCGCTGATTGCTGGCCAGATGCCTGTTGATTTTGTTGTTTAAAACAATAGCTTCAATGAGCGTCAGTTCGAAATAGCGGCGGCAACAGGCATCGGAACCTGCGCCGCAGTCGCGGGCCGCACCGGAGGTTTGCGCCGCGGCCGCAGCCTTTTCCTCCACCTGCCGTACCAGCGCCTTGTATTCGGCAAAAAAACCTCCCAATTCGACGATGTTGCGGCTTTCCAGAGAAGGCTCCCGAATGCTCAGGGTGCCGGATTGCTTGCTGTATTTTTTTAAGAATTGCCATTGGTTGTAGTTTGTCTCGGCGGCAATGGTCTTCTTGATTTTTTTCTCCGTCACCTTGAGGCCAAAGCCCCGGCGCAGCAGATAGGCGGAGACAAAGGTGCCGGTCCGGCCGATGCCGTGCCGGCAGTGCACCAGGACTTTCTTGCCGAGATAAATGGCCTCGTCCAGCCAGGAAAGGGCCTGTTCCATTGCCTCTAGGTCCGGGGAACATTCATCGGGGATGGGCAGGTAATAGACCTCGAAGCCGCTTTGTTTCTCAATCTCGTGCAGATCGCAATACTCCCCGCAGAGATTGACGATGGCATCAATGCCCGCTTCCTTTATGCGATCGAGATCATCGAAGGACATGGGCGCATGGCCCACCGCCAGATAGCCGGTTATCCAGGTTATTGTATAAGCTGCCATGGGGGTGTTTCCGGGCCCTCGTTTGCGGTGAGATGTCGAAAATGCGTCAGCGAGTCAGCTTTGGTCCAAAGGCCTATGTGGCCATGAATCGGCCAGTCGGCAGTATGCTCTATGAGCAGCCTGCCGTCAAGATAGCCCTTGAGGGAGTTTCCGGAGATCTCCGCCCGCACGGCATGCCATCGGCCGGTTGCAACTTCCACCGAAACGCTCGCCCTTTCATAACGGCGGTTGTTGACGAATTCAAACAGGATGAAATTGTTTTCAAGGGCGTTGATCCTCAATACAAAGTAGTTGCCCACGTTGCGCAGGCCGAAGGCCAAGCCCCCTGCCTGATCGATTCGCCCGCCCACGGGTCTGATTTCTGCAGAGAGGACGGAGTCGGCCACGGTGCCTTTTTTGGCGATGGCCAGCGGAAAATGGTAATAGGCTCCCACATTATCAAGAAATTCCTGATAGCCGGCCCCGGCGACCTTGCCCATGAGTCCGGCAAAACCGGTGCCTATCCTGGTCAGCCAGCCGGAGCCGTCCTGAACCAGCAGCAGGCCTTCGTCATTGTTTTTTTCTAAACGCCAATTCCCCGAAGCGGTGTAAAAGTCGGCGAGGGTGGCGCCCGCGTTCTGGTTGAGAAAATTATAATTGCCCTGGAAAAACGCGTCCGTCATTGTTTCGACCTGGGCCTGATCCGCGATGGCCATATCGAGAAGCCGGCTGCTGGCCAGCAGTCTTCCTGTCTGATCAAGGGTTTCTTCCATTGTCTTTCGTCCCGCGCCCTTGAGGGAGGCTTCCAGCAGATCGCCAGTAATGGTGATGGTGAAACCCAGCCGTCCGAGAACACTGGCCAGAAATTGAATGCGCAGCGATCGTCCCACGAAGGACCCGACTCCTCCGGAAAATTGCATGAGAATGTGATTTTGTTCGGCGTTCTCCTCTTCCTCCGCGCAGAAGACGTCCACATTGGCATAGTGGTAAGCAAATTTGGCGCTCAGGTTCATGTAGTCGCGGGAGATAACCGCATAGCTGTCGCCGCCGGGAGCAGGGCCGAATTCGGAGACAGCGGTGGAGGACATGATGGTGAGAAGATTGCTCATGTCCAGATTGATTGTTCCCTCCCAGGTGATGGCCGGATGCATGAAACCGTTCCAGACCGCCTTCATGGGGATGGAGGTGATGTGGTTGAAGTTGACCTCATCGCAGGTGGTGAGGTTTTCCTTGAGCCCGCCTCCCAGATCGATGCAGTAGAGCACCAGGGGGATGTTCGCCTGCAGACGCACCGACAGGGCGCCCTCGGTTTTTTCCGAAAGAAAGAAGACTTCTTTCATGATCCGTTCGTGGGCAAACCGGACAATGTCATGGATGGTCCGGCATCCGGCGGGTGAAAAATCGGCGCCATTGGGATCAGTGAGATTCAGGGGTGAGATCAGATCCAGAGCGGCGCGCAAACGTTTATGCGTGGGGCTGCTCAGCACGAATCTCCCTTCGGTCTTGATCTTTTCGGCAAGCCCGTCCGGGATCCCAGCGTAGACAGCAGCCTGCCGGCTTGCCAGGGTGACCTCTTCACCGTTTTGAAGTATCCGGGTGGCGTTGCCGGTGTCAAAAAGGGCGGGGACCCTGAATTCCCTGGCCACAGAAGCCAGATGGCTGGCAACGCTGCCGATATCGGTGATGATTCCTCCTGCCTTTCCGACGAATCCGGCATAATCCGGAGAAGCGGTTTTTGCGACCAGGATGGCGCCTTCCGGAAGGGAGGCAACATTTTCTCCTTCTGCGAGGAAGACTTTCCCGGCAGCGATGCCCGGGCAGGCAGTGCGGCCTCCCTGGAGTCGTATTGCAAGTTTTGCAAACGTATCCGCGAGATCCGTCTCCTCTCCTTGATCCTTGATCACCCCCAGGGGGCGGCTCTGCAGGAAATACAGCCTGCGGGACGGGTCCATGGCCCACTCGATGTCTTGCGGGCAGTGGAAATGATCTTCAAGAGTCATGCCATGGCGGGCCAGGGTTGAAGCGGTGGTTTCGTCGATGGCCGGGGTTAAGCTTTCCTGCTTCGGTATCTGCTCCAGGTGAACGCCGTTTTCTTTTGCCGCCACGAGGCGGGATATTTTGGGGTGGATATCGCTTCGCAAGATATTGAAGGTGTTTCGATCCGCGAAATAATCATCCGGAGATGCCTCGCCGCTTACCAGATGTTCTCCCAGGCCGAAGATGGAGCTGATTTTCATCTCCCCTGAGCCGGGATGGGCCGGGTCCACCGTGTAAAGGACGCCGCTCGCCTTGGCATCGATCATCTCGACTCCGGCAACGCACATCGGCGTGTCTTCGTCGGTGAAGCCGAACCGCAGCCGGTAGAGGACGGCCCGCGGGGAATACTTTCCGGCTACTACGGCTTTGTATGCTTCCAGCAGATTGTCGCGACCGACATTCAGTTCCGTGATGTATTGCCCGGCAAAGGAGGCCTCCGAGTCTTCGCCGACCGCGCTGCTCCGCATGGCTATGCGGACTCCCGGGCGGGTTTTTTTCTCCAGGGCATGGTATGCGTCCATGAGTGCATCGGCAAGGAAGTGCGGCAGGTCGGTTTTCAGGATCAGGCGGCGGATTGCACTGCATGCGGTTTCAATGTCCGCCTGGGAATCGACCTCGATGTCCTTGAGCATCGCGGCGATGGGCCCGGCAAGGTTGCTTTCCCGCATAAAGCGCCTGAAGGCGTTGGCTGTTACGACAAAGCCATGGGGCACCTGCAGGCCGAGATCGTTTCCCATGGTGGCGATATGGGCTGCTTTGGCCCCGGCAATGTCGATCATCTCCGGAGTAAGGGAGTCGAGGGGTATGACCAGCAACGCATCATCGCTGATCGTGGTTTCCGCATAAACCGCCTGAATTTCTCCTCCGATTGTTCCGCATGCGCTCGTTAATTGACGGTACTTGTCGTTTGATGCGTTGTTCAGGGTTTCCGTCAGCCTGGCGGCAGTCTCCAGCAGCGTTCCAATTTTTTCCCGAATTTTTCTTTCGTTGAACAGCGCGCCGCCGTAGTGAATCTGCTCCAGTTCCGCCATGAGGTTCAGCGTTTCTCTGTTGAGGGAGATAAATTCCCTGAAGTGGCGGTATTTTTCGACCAGAGGTCCCTCAAGATGGGTGAGCGGCCGGCAGGATTTTTCTTTTTTGAAAAAATCGAAAAATGGCATGTCATTCACCCGTCATTGAGTGGAGCATGTGGCCTTTCTGTATGCTGACGAATATTCAGGACAGAGGCTGTCCCTGTGCTGTCCATGCTTTGATGCCCCCGTCAAGATAGGCGACATCAAACCCTTTTTGCCGGAGATTGTCACTCACCGACCGGCTCACCGACCCGCCTCGGACGCAGTAGATGACGGTGCGGTGGCACTTTGCCAACTCGGAACTCCAGAGATCAACCTGGTCCGGATCGCGCCAAACCGCGCTGGGAATCATGCCGGGATCTGCCTCATGGTCACTCTTGCGGCGTACGTCGAGCAGGGTGATGTTGCCTTGGGTCAGCATCCCGGCAAGTTTTGGCGCATCGATGATCCGTCCGGCGATCAGCCCCTGTATTTCCTCGTGGTAGCCAAGATAGCGCTTCAGGGTGATTTCGTTCTTGCCGTACTTGGGATAGCCGGTGAGAATCTCCACGAAGCGCTCTTCCGCTTCACTCTCCTCGTTTATTTCTACAATGCCGTCATGGATTATGTCCACCATCCGGTCGGCATAAATTATAATCCGCTCTTCCAGCCGGCGCAGGGTGTAGTCCTTGACCGGCAATCCAAGCTCCACGGCCTCCGGTTCGGTAAGGCCGCCCCGGATATGTTTTTCCATGATTCCGGTGATTTCCGGCGGCAGTCCCAGTTTTTCCCCCAGTTCGGCGCCGATCCTGCCGTGGGTCATGGCATGGGTGGCGGTCTTGCCCAGGTCGTGGAAGAGCGCTCCGCGTCCCACCAGTTCCAGATCGAGCGTGGCTCCTGTGCGCCGGGCGATCTCCAGGGCCTTGGCCGCCACTTTGAGGGAGTGGTTCAGGTCGTGTTCGTTCATCCCGGCTGTGCGGAGCAGATCGATATCCTGTTGCGCAACGCGATAATCGCTGGTCATTGTCATTTCTCCTGCGGGACGATGCCGAAATAAAATTGTGCTTCTTTCATGGCGTCCTTGTATTGATGGCGGATTTTTTTGAATTTGTTTTCCATGTCCTCGCGCAGATGCTCGATGTATTCGCGCACTCCCTCCTCGCCGTATTGTTCGGCGATTTGCGGGCCGAAATCCCAGATGCGGGTGAAGTCGTGGCGCTCGTTTTTGTTCTCCGCATCGTCGATCCAGCGATGCAGCTCGGTGTACTCCTTGCCGGTTCTTTTCAGGCTGGTTTCAAAGTGCTTTTCGGTTGGGGGCATGGCGGTTCCTCCTGGTTATGGGTTGTATCTGTTTTTGAAATAGGCCAGCAGGCTGTCCAGTACGCCACTGGCCTGGTCGATACGCTCCAGATCGTCATGAGCGGTGGCGGTGATTCCGTCAAAAAGCGCCTGAACTCCGGCTGTTTCCGGCAGTCCGAAGGCGGAATCCTTGAGGTCGATGTCGTGAACAACCTTTGCCACCAGGGACAAGGCCGGGTCGGAGATTCCGAACCGTTCGATCATCACTTCAAAGGAACATTTATCCATGGCATGGGTGTATTCCGCTTCAGCCATGTCATAGCGAATTTCCCCCGGTTCGGGGGAGTATTGGCTGCCGGTCACGAACCGGAAACGGGCATCCGGGTCGGCATACCGTCGCACCAGCCAGGCGCAGGCGATCCGGTCCACATAGATATTCTCTCTGGTCACCCAGGTCTTGCCGGTGAGTCCGGTAATCCCGGTGTTTTTGTCCGAAGCGGCCGGTTCCGTTGATCTGTGTTCGATGAATGTCGTTTCGAGATCATTGAGCGCTGTCTGCGCCTGGAGTTGTTCCGGAGCCTTGAAAAAATCTATCCGCACGACGTCGTTGAACTGTTTCCGTATTTTTTCCAGCCGGGTCCGGAAACCGAGAAGGCAGTCGGTTGCGGATTCGCCTGCCTGGCAGTGCCAGTCCTCCCGCAGGGCGCGAATCTCGGCGAGAATTTTTTCGTAATCGCTCCCACGGGCGGCATGAAACAGGCCGATGACCTGCGGGTCGCTCAAGCCTTCAATAAAGCGGGCTTGGATCATCGTTGCCTCGCCGCCGCCATCGGTGATTTCCTTGACGATCCAGGTCAGGTCCTCAAGGGATTGCTCCTGGTGCGGCATGGCGTATACCGATTGCTTGATTGCCACTGCGCCGAGCTGCTGAAGGCGCCGCCAGATCTTGGCCCGGAAATACGTGGGTTTTGCCGGTATTTGGTGAATGAGCAACAGCCAGTCCATGAAAACTCCTTTTTGTGTCACTTGTTTCTGTTAAACTATAACACATGTTTTATTATGTCAAGTGCGCGGGAATTTTTTAAGAGAGAATGCGGATGCGCGTGAAGTGAGGGAATGGTGGCATGGTTTGCCGGATATGGGGTATACTGGCGCTATGATCCAGGCAATTTCCCAACCCGAACCCATACCGAATGCCCCCAACGATTCGGCTGTCGTTTCTGTCTCCGGCCTTACCAAACGATTCGGCGAGCGACTGGTGGTGGACAATATCTCCTTTTCCATTCACCGGGGCCAGTGTGTTGGTTTTCTCGGTCCCAATGGCGCGGGGAAAACCACCAGTATCAACATGCTCCTCGGGCTGGTGGAAAAAAGCGCTGGCGAGATCCGGATTTTTGATCTGGAAGCGCCTCGATTTCACAGGGAAATTAAAGCACGGATCGGTGTTGTGCCCCAGGCTGACAGTCTTGATCCGGACCTGAGCGTGGAAGAAAATCTGCACACCTATGCCGGATATTTCCGGATTCCCCGACGCCTTGCCCGTGTCCGAGTCGAAGAGCTCCTGCATTTTTTCGCCCTGCACAACCGGAGAAACGAGATCATCGAGCATCTCTCCGGGGGGCAACGGCGACGGCTGCTTCTGGCCCGCGCCCTGATCAACCACCCTGAGCTTCTTATTCTCGATGAACCCACCATCGGTCTTGATCCGCAAGCCCGCCATCTGATCTGGGAGCGTCTTGAGGCCCTCCAGGCACAGGGCACTACCATGCTCCTGACCAGTCATTATCTTGATGAGGTTTCCCGCTTGAGCCAGCAGGTGTTGATCCTGGATCATGGACATGTTGTGGTCCAGGGCGAACCGCGTCAGCTCATCACTGATTTCGTCGGGCTGGAGGTTTTCGAGGTGGACGGGACGCCCGTCGAACTGGACGCGTTGCAGGCTTCCTTTGAGCAGTGCAACGCCACCCTGGAAAGAGTGGGCGACAAGCTCTATGTGTATGCGAAGGAGGAGTGTTCCCGTTTGGAGAAGATACTGAGCGGGGAGGGCGGTTGGCTTCGTCGTCCGGCCAACCTGGAAGACCTTTTTATTCAACTCACCGGCAGGTCATTGAGAGAGTCATGAACGGGTTTTCTTTCTGGACAGTCTGGCTGCGTAACGGAAGGGTGTGGAAAAAGCATATCCTGGCCACCCTGATCGGCAATCTGGGCCAGCCCCTGCTTTTTCTTCTGGCCATGGGCTACGGCCTTGGCCGGGATATGGCGCCGGTGGCAGGTTTGACCTACCTGCAGTTCATCGCTCCCGGTCTGGTTGCCTCGGCGGTGATGTACAGCGCGGCGCTTGAAACAACCTACGGATCCTATACCCGGCTTACCGTGCAGAAAACCTATGAGGCCATTCTGATGACTCCTCTTGGAGTGGCGGATGTGGTTCTCGGGGAGATTGTCTGGGGTGCGAGCAAGGGATTGCTGGCGGGAATCATCATGCTGCTGGCCTTGCCCCTGTTCGGCGTGGTTCCATCCCCATGGATTGTTGCCCTGCTGCCGATGCTCTTTATCTCCGGCATGTTCTTTTCCGCCTGCGGCATGATCATGACGGCGCTGGCGAAAAATTATGATTTTTTCAATTATTTTACTTCGCTGGTTATCACTCCGCTCTTCCTGTTCTCAGGGATTTTTTTTCCGGTTGAGGGTATGTCCCCGCCCGTCAGGGGCGTTCTTGAACTGCTGCCCCTGACCCCCATTGTCAGCCTCGCTCGCATCCTCTCGTACGGGAGGTTCGGTGAACCGATCCTGCTGAAAATTCTCGGCTCTCTTCTTGCCACCGGGTGCGCTGTTTGCCTGGCAGGGTATCTTATCCGGCGGCGGCTGATTCAGTAATCGGGCCGGCTTTGTCCGGCGCCGTCATCCGACCGGTGTCGCTCGATAAAGTGGTGGATTTTCTGCGGGGTGAGGATAAGGCCGGTGAGCACATCGCTGCCTATCTTGATCGCGGGTACGGTTTTGATTCCGGCCTGGCGGGTCCGGGTCAGATTGGTGGCAACCTCGATAACCTCAAGTTCGAGGTGCGGCGAGTGCGCCGTGATTTTTTTGAGGGCCCGGCTTACCAGCAGGCAGCGGGGGCAGAGGACGGTGCGGTAGAGTTCTATTTTCATGGGATCGCCTGATACTGTGGGCTTAACTCATCGTTCGAGAAGGGTTTTTATATAACTCTGTTCGTCCTGCTGCGGGATGAAAATTTCAAGATTGTTGTTCCAGCGGCTCACATAATGCTGGGTGAGCAGGGTGCGCATCGCATTTTTGAGCTGGATTATCGTGGTGTATTCCTGAATGAAATATTCGCCGTAACTGTTTTCCGTAACCATGGTCGATTTCATGGTTTTCGCTCCTTTTACCGGCTCCTTTTCGAAATTGACAATCGCCAGAGCCCGCAGCACGGTTTCCCGCTTGAGCAGGTTTGCCGGAGAGATGCGGGAAAAATGGATGATGGGAAAGGTCTTGATCAGGAGTTCGGTGAGTTTCTGGATATCGACGAGATCGATGGGCAGGAAGTTTTTTGTCAGATGGAGCTGGGTTTTAGCGGAAAGAATGCCGTTTGCCAGGAGCCAGACAATAAGCCGGATCAGGTTGTTCTCCCGTTTGATCACCGATTCCACATGGTTTTTCACCGACTCGTGGTCATGTTGTCCCTGAAAGGCATAATAGTGAAACACCCCTTCGTATTTGGTGATATGGATGGTGATATGGCGTTGCGCCATAAGGTCGCGGGAAACGCTGCGGATATAGTCGATCTTGCTTTCCTTCTGCTCATAGAAGGTGAAGAGCTTGCGGCCTAAAATCGAGATATCCCGTTCCGTAATGGCCAACCCTGTTTCCGCGCCAAAGCTTTTGAATATCCAGCGGAGCCGCTTGTATGTTTCTATGAGGTAGTCGTGAACTTTGGCGCCAAAGGCGATGAGCTCCTTATAGTTCCAGTCGCGGAAGCGCATGAAATGGGTGTAATTTTCAGGCAGCAGGTTCCAGGACTTCATCATGTCCATGGTTGCTTTCAGATGGCTGGTCTGGCCGAATTTGGTGTTTTTTTGTGATTCAAAGCCTTCAAGCGTTTTGAGAAAGAGACATTCCTGGATAAGGGTTGCGCGTTTTTGTTCGGATTTCTCTTTGGTATACAAGGCGATGATGTCGCGGGCCAGCAGGATGTATGGGTCGATTTCCGTCAGTTCAATGGTGCCCTGTTCCGCCGCGGGCAGTTTTTCCGGATAGGTTACCAGGCATTTTACCCGGTCGGAGAACAAAGGGAGGCTGGTTGTATCTCCGCGCAGAAGGAGTTCGAGGTAGGCAAACTTGATGACAGACTTGAACGGACTGTCTAGGGCCTTGTTCATCTGCCAGAGGCAGGCTCCGAAAATCTCTGATTTGGGAATGTCGGAGAGATAGCCGAGGTCAACAAAATCATTGGCGCGGAGCTTGTTGCGTGAAACAAGATTTTGGACAAAACTCCGGTATTCGCCTTCGGTTAGCCCCGGGGGAATAAACCACCAGAGAAGCATCTTGCCGGCCACCAGAATATGGGAACGAAACAGCTCATCCTTGAGCAGAAGTTTGATGGCCGAGCCTGCCGATTCCTCGTCTGTTTCCGATTCGAATTTGTTCTCTCTGGTCTGATCAATGTCCACCAGGAAAAAGTGGACTTCCGAGCCACGTTTCATCACCCATTCTTCGATGGCCTTGCATTTTTCCTGTAACAACTGCAGTTTTTTTTCGCCAAGCTCTTCCTTGCGGATACTGACCCAGTAATCGCAGTCGGAAATTGTCGACTGGGCTATGGTACCGATGCTGCCGATGGTTTTCAGGGAATGGATGCAGGGTTTCTCGGTAAAAGGAGAAGGCCTGTCGATCCGCATGGCTGTAGAGTTGGGGAAATAGCGGCGAAAAAGTTCGTGGGGAAACTCTTCTGTCGCGTTGAAGAGGTGAATGCCGAACGGACAGTCCGCATCATCGATAAAACCGGGAAGGTCCGGGTAGTTGATGTGCAGGAGATACGGGACAGTCTTGAGCAGGAGATTGCCCTGGTGCGCGTTGAAAAGCATGGCTTTGGCTTTCCGTTCCTCATTGTATGTGAGGTAGCGCGTTATTTTCTGTTGGAAGGAGCTGGCAGCGGGTTCCGGTGTGGTATCCATGAGACGGGTCGTTTCCTTCTATTGCGCCTGGATTATTGCTTCGTGCAGTCGAACCGCCTGCACGGTTTTTTTCACGTCATGGACGCGAAGAATATCTGCCCCTTGTGTGGCGCAATAGGATGAAATCAGCGCCGTTGCCATATCGCGCTCCCGGGTTTCCAGCCCGAGGAGCGTGCCGATGAAGGCTTTGCGTGAATGCCCGACAAGCAGCGGGCATCCCAGATCTTTAAAGGTGCGCAGATGCTTGAGGATCGTCAGGTTATGCGCTACAGTTTTGCCGAACCCGATCCCCGGGTCAACAATAATCCGCTTTCGATCAAGCCCCTGTTCTGTTGCCCAGTGTATCCGCTCAATCAGGAAATCCGTGATCTCCCGGATGACATCATCGTACACCGGTTCGTCCTGCATGTCTTTGGGAGTTTTGCGCATGTGCATGAGAATGACCGGCGCTTCATGGGCAACGGCGATCCGGATCATGTCGGCATCAAAGAGCAACGCGCTTACATCATTGATAATGTCAGCCCCGGCATTCAATGCTTGCCGTGCCACTTCAGCTTTCGTCGTGTCAACGGAAATGGGAATATCGCGATGCATCTCACGGATGCAGGCAATGGCGGGAAGCACCCGATGCAGCTCCTCATCTTCAGATACCGGTTCGGCATAGGGTCTGGTCGATTCTCCTCCCACATCAATGAGGTCGGCCCCGTTTTCCAGCATGGCCTGGATCTGGGCCTTGAGGGCGTCATCGCGTGTGAAGCGTCCGCCATCGGAAAAAGAATCCGGGGTGACGTTGAGAATGCCCATCACCCGAGGGCGGGGGCCAAAGGTTATGGCTTTGTTCTTGGATGTGATCTGCAAGTGAAACCCTGAAAATATGAGAGCCCTTTGTGCGGAAGGACCGCAAAAGGGCTCAGTTTGCTGGGAGATGATAGCGTGGGCATCGTTCAACCGGTGAGATTATGATGGTCTCGCAAAAAATATTTCTTGATACGGATCTGCGGTTGTCGGCAACGCCAAAACAAATTATTGCTGCGCTGCAGTTTCAGCAGAAAGTGCTCCCTCGCCATCACGCGCCATGAGTGCCTTGATGTCCTCCAGTCCGAGGGTTTCCCTTTCCAGAAGAGCCTGGGCAATGGATTCCAAAACCGTAATGTTATCTGAAAGCAACTTGTGAACTTTCTCGTTGGCCCTCAGGACAATGGATTTAACCTCATCGTCAATCCGGATTGCGGTTGATTCGCTGTAATCGCGGTGTTGAGCAATTTCTCGGCCCAGGAATATCTGCTCTTCCTTCTTGCCATAGGAGAGAGGGCCCATTTCCTCGCTCATGCCCCATTCGCACACCATTTTTCGTGCGAGTTGGGTGCAGCGTTCGATATCGTTTCCGCTTCCGGTGGTGATCTCTTTGAAAACCAGCTCTTCCGCAGCGCGGCCGCTGAGCAGAATGCAGAGGTTGTTCTGGAGGTAGGATTTGGCGTAGGTATGCTTTTCATCCACAGGCAACTGCTGGGTCAGGCCAAGGGCGCGCCCCCTGGGGATGATGGTCACTTTATGGATGGGGTCCGTGCCGGGCAGCAGCATCGCCACCAGGGCATGTCCGGCTTCGTGGTATGCGGTGATCTCTTTTTCCTTTTCAGTGATGATCATGGAGCGGCGCTCGGCGCCCATCATCACCTTGTCTTTGGCCTGCTCCATGTGAACCATGGTGATTTTTTCCGCATCGGCCCGGGCTGCGAGCAGCGCGGCTTCGTTCACCATGTTTTCCAGGTCGGCGCCAGAAAACCCGGGGGTCCCGCGGGAGATCACCTCCCAGTCGACATCTTCGGATACGGCTTTTTTCCGGCCGTGTACTTCCAGGATTTTTTCCCTTCCCTTCACATCCGGCACCGGCACCACCACCTGTCGATCAAAGCGGCCCGGACGGAGCAGGGCGGGGTCGAGCACATCGGGGCGGTTGGTGGCGGAGATGATGATGACGCCTTCATTGGATTCAAATCCGTCCATTTCGACCAGCAACTGATTCAGGGTTTGTTCCCGTTCGTCATGACCGCCGCCAAGTCCTGCGCCACGGTGGCGGCCCACTGCGTCGATCTCGTCGATGAAGATGATGCAGGGCGCGTTCTTCTTGCCCTGGATGAACAGATCACGCACCCGACTTGCACCCACGCCGACGAACATTTCGACAAAGTCGGAGCCGCTGATGGAAAAGAAGGGGACTTCGGCCTCACCGGCGACAGCCTTGGCCAGGAGGGTTTTCCCGGTGCCCGGTGAACCGGCCAGCAATACGCCCTTGGGAATGCGACCGCCCAACCGGGTGAATTTCTTGGGGTCTTTCAGGAAATCGATGATCTCGGAAAGCTCTTCCTTGGCTTCTTCAATGCCTGCGACATCGGCAAAGGTGACCTTGGTCTGATCTTTGTCCAGAAGACGTGCCCGGCTTTTGCCGAAGCTCATGGCTTTGCCGCCGCCGCCCTGCATCTGGCGCATGAAGAATATCCATACGCCGATGAGCAGGAGCATGGGGAACCAAGAGATCAGAACGGTGACGTACCAGGGCGACTCTTCCTTTTGTTTGACCAGAATATTGACCTTGGCCTTGCGCAGAACCGGAATAAGTTCCGAGTCGGCAGGAGGAGTGACAACCTTGAAATCCTTGTCGCCGCTGCTCTTGCCCGTGACTTCATCCCCCTGGATGTTTACCGAGGAAATCTGGCCGGATTCAACGCTGGTGAGGAAATCGCTGTAGCTCATTTCCACGACGGATGGCTGCGGCTTGTTGAACATGTTGAAGAGCAGGATCATGGTGAGGCCGATTACCAGCCACATGGACAAATTTTTATAAAAGCTGTTCAAGCAGAACCTCCATCATTATTTACAAATCGCAGGCAATCTCCCGCGAAAGAATTCGCACATCTTTCTCCGCACGGCGTGGGGATGAAGCCACGCGGAAATTTCAAGTTCTCACACCATAAGTCAGACGTGAGATAAAGTCTATAGGGGCAGGGGGTGAACCTCGCTTTTTTCAGCGATTCCCGGGAATTATTCAAAATATTCCTGCACCGATTTGGGTTCCATCGACTCCTGCTGCATGGTGCCGATTGCCTTGACCATGGACTCGGCTCCGGCAATAGTGGTGGTGTAGGGCAGATGATAATTCAGGGCCGCCCTGCGGATGGTATAGGCATCTTCCGTGGTTCGGGTGCCAAGGGAAGTGTTAACGATCCACTGGATCTGTTTGTCCTGGATCTTGTCAAGGATATGCGGCCTGCCCTCGGAAATTTTGTGGACACTGGTGCAGGCAACACCGTTTTCCGCAAGAATCTTGGCGGTTCCCCGTGTCGCCATAATATTGAAGCCAAGGGCGATGATCTTCTTGGCAATGGGTACGATGGCGGGCTTGTCGCTGTGCCGCATGCTCAAGAGAACATTGCCTTCGGTGGGGATTTTTTGTCCCGCAGCCAGCTGTGATTTGGCAAAGGCAAGGCCAAGGCAGACATCCATGCCCATGACTTCGCCGGTGGACTTCATCTCCGGCCCCAGCAGGGTATCCACATTTTCAAAGCGATCAAAGGGGAAGACCGCTTCTTTGACCGCATAGTGCGAGACCTTGACTTCTTCGGTGAGTCCAAGCTCCGGCAAGGTTTTGCCGAGCATGACCATGGTGGCCAGCTTGGCAAGGGGAACGCCGGTTGCCTTGCTGACAAAGGGAACGGTCCGCGAGGCGCGCGGGTTCACCTCAAGGACAAACAGCACGTTGTCCTTGACGGCATACTGGATATTCATGAGACCCTTGACTTTAAGCTCGGCCGCCATGGCTCTGGTTGCATTCTTGATGGTCTCAATCATTTCTTTGGAAATGGAGTGCGGCGGCAAAACGCAGGCGGAATCGCCGGAATGGATGCCCGCTTCCTCGATGTGCTGCATGATTCCGCCGATGATGGTGTTCTCTCCGTCGGAGATGGCGTCCACATCGATTTCCACCGCGTCTTTTAAAAACTTGTCGATCAGGATCGGCCGGTCGGGCGAAACGTCAATAGCCGAATTCATGTAGGAGGCCAGATCTCTTTCATTATAAACGATGCGCATGGCCCGGCCGCCTAGGACGTATGAGGGGCGAACCACAACCGGATAGCCGATCTTGGCGGCAATAACCAGGGCTTCGTCCGCAGTCTGGGCCGTACCGTTTTCCGGCTGGAGCAGGTTCAGTTTGTGCAGAAACTGCTGGAAGCGCTTGCGATCTTCCGCCCGGTCAATACTGTCGGGAGAAGTGCCGAGGATGGGCACGCCTGCCTTGGCCAGGGGAACCGCCAGGTTCAAGGGGGTCTGCCCGCCGAACTGAACGATAACTCCGTCGGGTTTCTCTTTTTTGATGATGTGCAGCACGTCTTCCCGGGTCAACGGCTCGAAATAGAGCTTGTCCGAGGTGTCGTAATCGGTGGATACCGTTTCCGGGTTTGAGTTGACCATGATGGATTCAATGCCCATTTCCTTAAGGGAAAAGGAAGCATGGACGCAGCAGTAGTCGAATTCAATGCCCTGACCGATCCGGTTGGGCCCGCCGCCCAGAATCATGACCTTTTGGCCCTTGCTTTCGCGGGCCTCGTCTTCCACCTCGTAGGTGGAGTAATAATAAGGGGTGTAGGCCTCGAATTCGGCGGCGCAGGTGTCGACCAGTTTGTACACCGGTTGTACCCCAAGCTTCTCCCGAAGTTCCCAGACATCTTCCTCCGAGGTGCCGGTGAGAAAGGCGATCTGACGGTCTGAGTAGCCGAGCTGCTTGATCTCATAGAGAAAATCATGCTCCAGCCCGTTAAATCCTTTTTCCCTGATGCGGGTTTCCGTTTCGATGATCTGTTTGAAATTGTGGAGAAACCATGGGTCGATGAAGGAGATTTCGTACACCTTCTCAATGCTCATGCCCCGGCGCAAGGCTTCGAATATCTGGAAAAAACGTTTGGAGTTCGGTTTGCGCAACCCGTTTTCAAGGTCCTGCTGATCCATTGATTCCAGGTTGAATTTCGGGTCCGCGCCAAAGCCGCTTACTCCGACCTCAAGGGAACGCATTCCTTTCTGAAAGGCCTCTTTAAAGGTCCGGCCAAAGGCCATGGTTTCGCCCACCGACTTCATGGCTGTGGTGAGAAAATCATCGGCTTCGGGGAATTTTTCAAAGGTGAAGCGGGGGATCTTGACCACACAGTAGTCAATGGTCGGCTCAAAGGCTGCCATGGTTTCCCGGGTTATGTCGTTTTTGATTTCATCCAGGGTGTAGCCTACAGCCAGCTTGGCGGCAATCTTGGCGATGGGGAAGCCGGTGGCTTTTGAGGCCAGGGCGGAACTTCGGGAAACCCTGGGGTTCATCTCGATGATCATCAACTCGCCGTCTTTTGGGTTTACGGCAAACTGGACGTTGGATCCACCGGTTTCCACGCCGATTTCACGCATGATGGCGATGGCGGCGTTGCGCATCTCCTGGTATTCCCGGTCGGTCAGGGTCTGGGCCGGGGCCACGGTGATGGAGTCGCCGGTATGCACTCCCATGGCGTCAACGTTTTCGATGGAGCAGATGATGACCACGTTGTCGGCCTTGTCGCGCATCACCTCAAGCTCGTATTCCTTCCAGCCCAGCAGGCTTCTCTCGAGCATGACCTCGGAATTCATGCTCAGGTCAAGACCGGCTTTGCAGAATTCATCGAGTTCCTGGGAATTATAGGCGATGCCGCCGCCGGTGCCGCCCAGGGTGAAGCTGGGCCGGACGATGATGGGAAAGCCGATCTGCTCGCTGGCCGCTTTGGCTTCTTCGATGGAGTGAATGATGGCGCTTTCCGGCACCTTGAGGCCGATCTTTCGCATGGCCGCACGGAAGGAATCCCTCCCTTCCGCCTTTTTGATGACCGGGATATTGGCGCCGAGCAGTTCCACCCCAAACTTGTCCAGTACGCCCAGCTCGGCGACCTTGATGGCGGTGTTCAGTGCGGTCTGGCCGCCCAGGGTCGGCAGGAGTGCATCGGGGCGCTCCCGTTCGATGATTTTTGCGACCATTTCCGGGGTGATCGGCTCGATGTAGGTCCGATCGGCGATTTCGGGATCGGTCATGATGGTGGCCGGATTGGAATTAATGAGGATGACCTCGTAGCCTTCCTCTTTCAGGGCCTTTACCGCCTGTGTGCCGGAATAGTCGAATTCGCAGGCCTGGCTGATGATGATGGGGCCGGAGCCGATAATCAGAATCTTTTTAATGTCGGTTCTTTTAGGCATCGGATTTCTTACCTGCTAGTAGTTGTATCTATTTATATATAAAGGTCGTTGCAATGTCTGTTGTGCGCACTTGCGATGCTGTTACTTCTGCCGCATCATGTCGATAAATCTGTCAAAAAGATACAGTGAGTCGTGCGGACCCGGGGCATTTTCCGGGTGGTATTGCACGGAAAATATCGGGTGTTTCCGGTGCCGCATGCCTTCGACGCTGTTGTCGTTAAGATTGATATGGGTGAGTTCGATGTCATCCGGATTCAAGGTGGTTGAATCTACGCAGAACCCATGATTCTGCGAAGTTATTTCAATCTTGCCGGTGGTAAGATCCTTGACCGGCTGGTTGGCGCCGCGGTGACCGAACTTGAGCTTGTAGGTAGTGCCGCCATAGGCAAGGCCGAGAAGCTGGTTGCCCAGGCAGATGCCGAAAATTGGTTTTTTGCCGAACAGGGCGCGGATATTATCGACAATTCCAGGAATGCCGGCGGGATCACCCGGGCCGTTGGAGAGAAAGACGCCGTCGGGATTCATGGCCATGATTTCGTCGGCGGAAGTGGTGCATGGGACAACCTGCACGGAGCAGTTCCGTTCGGTCAGAAGCCTGAGCTGATTGTACTTCAGTCCGAAATCATAGGCGACAACCTTGTATTTTCCAGGCGCGGCCGTGCTGAAATTGCTGCCGGGAACGGGTTTGTTCTCGCGCCAGCCATAAGGTTCGGCACAGGTTACTTCTCGGACCAGATCCCGACCTACCAGGCCGGGTGAGCTCTTGGCCTTGCGAACGAGGGAGTCCGGGTCGAGATCCTCGGTGGAAACAATGCCCTTGAGAGCCCCGGCCGTTCGGATATGACGGGTAAGGGCCCGGGTATCAATTCCCTCGATTCCGAGAATGTTGTCCTTTTTGAGAAAATCGGCGAGCGTCCCGGTTGAACGGAAATTGCTCGGGATGGCATTGTATTCTTTGATGAGGAAGGCTTCTACCTGCACCCTGTCCGATTCCATGTCCTCGGGGTTGACGCCGTAGTTGCCGATGAGCGGGTAGGTCATGGTGACGATCTGCCCTTTGTAGGACGGGTCGGTGAGCACCTCCTGGTAACCGCTCATGCCGGTGTTGAATACGATCTCGCCGCTGGTTTCTCCGGGTCCGGTGAAGGACTTCCCTTCAAAAATGGTGCCGTCTTCAAGGGCGATGAGTGCTTTCATAGAAATTTCCTAAGCTCTAAATTGTATTAGGTACGCACGATGAATGCGTTACGGAGTGCAGATCCTCAGTGATGAGCGCGACCTGCTTTTGGGCCGAGCCCTGCTGTCTGCTTGCGACTTTCAGGGCGCCGCGACCCGCCACGGCATATTCTTCCGGTTTCTCTATAAAATAGAGAAGGTTGCGGGTGAGTTCCTTTGGGGTTTTCACGCAAAAGCCGGCGTTTTCAGCCTCAAGCAACGCCTTGGCATCGGAAAAGTCCGACATGTGGGGCCCGTAAAAAACGGGGTTTCCCCAGGCCGCAGCCTCCAAAACATTGTGACCGCCGCGTTCCACCAGGCTTCCTCCGCAGAAAACATAGGTTGCCACGGAATAAAGACCTGCCAGTTCACCCATGGTGTCAACCAAAACCACGTCGGTGCTGCGGCCTTGCTCCTGTACCTGGCGCAATCGCATGGCGGCGATTCCCTGATCCTTGAAGAGCTTTTCAACTTCGGTGAGCCGCCGGAGATGCCGGGGAGCAACGACCCATACAAGATCCGGGAGGCGTGCCTGCAGGGAGCGAAACACCTCGATCAGCATCGCTTCTTCGCCTGTGTGGGTGCTGCCTGTAACCAGCACCGGTTGCTGGAGATGGAGGCCCAGCATCTGCCGGTAGTGCTCGCCCAGATTCGAGTCTGTCTGGGTTGCTATCTGGTCGTACTTGGCGTTGCCAAGGATTCGTATGTTGGCCGGATCAGCCCCCAGCGCCCTGAACCGTTTGGCGTCATCACCCTGGATAACGGAAATTTTGGTGAAACAGGAAAGCAGATCCTGCATGAAGCTTTTTATCTTTCTGTAACCGACATACGAGTTGGCAGAAAGCCGTCCGTTCAGCAGAAACAGCTTGGCTCCGTGGTGCTGCGCCTGGCGGATGATGTTCGGCCACAGTTCTGTTTCCAGGCATACATATATCGTGGGCCGGATTGTTTTCAGGGTCCGGTTGACAATACCGATGAGGTCCAGCGGTGCGAAAAAACAGGGGACATCCTCCGGCAACCGTTGGGTCGCCATGGCCAGTCCGTGGCGATTTCCTGTTGAGACAACGATGGAGGCCTCGGGCAGCTGTTTTTTTATCTCGGGAATCAGTGCCAGGGCAACCTGTATTTCGCCGACCGATGCGGCATGCAACCAGATGCGGACAGGTTTATCCTCGTCAAGCTGAACGTCTTCGACATGCCCGAAGCGTTGCCGGAGTCCTTGACGATGTTTGCCCGAGATGGCCAGATACACACAGGCAAAAGGCGAAACGACAATGAAAAAGAGCCAGCCGATAAGTTGATACAGAGAATATAGCAAGGATAATGGTGCCCTTTCAGTGCGAGAAAATATGGCGGCAGTAGGCCTCAGTGAAAAATCATAGTATTAAAACTGATTGCGCCTTTTTCGTCAATAATAATTACGGGATTGGGCTACAGGAAACGGCGCAAGGCAACCGGTGTGAGAATAAAAAAATCAGAGGATCTTTCAGGGGGGACCCTGATTCGGCGTGAAAAATTATAGCGGAAACAGCGGTTGTTGTTCCCGGTGCGGGGTGCGCTGACGCGCCGGTTGCTTCGGAATTATTTTCTAAAAAATGCCGGCGATGGGGGTGTTGCAGTGCGTGCAGTTCCCGTCGGTCATATGTTGCTGTTTTACCGCAAATCCCGTTCGTTCGATGACGGGTTTTCCGCAATTCGGGCAGAGGGTGTTTTCTCCGGTGTCATCGGGGATATTCCCCACATAGACATAGCGCAACCCCTCGCTCAGGCCGATTTCCCTGGCGCGAGTCAGGGTCTGGTGGGGAGTCGGCGAGCGGTCGGTCATTTTATAGGTGGGCCAGAAGCGGCTGACATGCCAGGGGATATCGGCAGAAATGCTCTTGATGAAACTGGCAATGTCGCGCAACTCTTCATCCGAATCGTTCCATTCAGGAATCACCAGGGTGGTGACCTCCACCCAGACCCCCAGTTCCTTCATCAGCCGGATCGTATCAAGTACTGGTTGCAGTCTGGCGCCGCATACTTCCTTGTAAAACTTGTCGGTGAACGCTTTGAGATCGATATTGTTGGCGTCAAGATACAGGGCAAGTTCCCGGGTGGCCTCGGCTCCGGTGTAGCCGTTGCTCACAAAGATATTCTTCATGCCCGCCTTCCGGGCAAGCTTGGCGGTGTCAAGGGCGAATTCGTAGAAAATGGTAGGCTCAACATAGGTGTAGCTGATGGACCGGCATCCGGCCCGTCCGGCAGCCTCCACCACTTCTTCCGGGGTGCGCAGGGTCCCTGGGATTTCACCTTCGTGGCGATGGGGATACTGGGAGATTTCGTAATTCTGGCAATGCTTGCAATGGAAATTGCAGCCCACCGTGGCAATGGAATAGGAGCGGGAGCCCGGCAGCATGTGAAAAATAGGCTTCTTTTCGATGGGGTCGATATTTTCGCTGATCAGCCGGCCATAGTTGAGGCTGTACAGCACTCCGTTCCGGTTTTCCCGGACCTTGCAGATACCCCTGTGATTTTCAGCGATCAGGCAATTGTGGCGGCAGAGCAGACAGCGGACATGGTTTGGTTTATCGTCTGGATGGGTGTAAAAGAGCGCTTCGTGCATGGTCACCCCCAAGGCAAATCGGCCTGTATCTATTACATTATATAGTAAGAAAAAAGGCTTCAACTGTATTAATTCACAAACAACCGGGGTGGGTCAACAAGAAAATATCCAATTTATTTCAATGGATTACTGTGCTTTTTGGTGTCTAGCGAATAAAAAGTAAAAAATAGGGTTGACGTGGGGGGCCGGATCGACTAATTTGCCGCTCTCCGCAACGACGGGGGCCGAGACTGACTTCGGGTCAGCCACCTTGGCGCAGCGATCATTGAAAACTGAATAGTGAAGAAGTAGAAGATGGGCCCCAAGAAACCGGAGCTAAAAGCTTCGGGGAGTTTTATTGCATTAAAGAGATCAAGATCTCAGTATAAAGACGAGTGGGTTTTCGGACCTGTTCAGATATTAAACTGGAGAGTTTGATCCTGGCTCAGATTGAACGCTGGCGGCGTGCTTAACACATGCAAGTCGAACGAGAAAGGGACTTCGGTCCTGAGTAGAGTGGCGCACGGGTGAGTAACGCGTAGGTAA
>Ga0074195_1001342_pt1 | contig 35383 bp, 28 predicted proteins | sample EPASupsiteHSE623_FD_64525 | JGI IMG/M metagenome (GOLD analysis project Ga0074195, IMG submission 64525) | Bioremediated contaminated groundwater from EPA Superfund site, New Mexico - Sample HSE6-23 | ecosystem: Environmental > Aquatic > Deep subsurface > Groundwater > Contaminated ... | reverse complement strand
GTTTTTTGGCCACGACCCCCCCGCGGGGGGAGAGCGTCACAGGGGGGAACCGCATTGCGGTTCCCCCTATGCCTTTGCGCCGCTCAACTTACAGTCTCCGTAGAGAATGCTCGTTTCGCATCGCTTCGGCTCGGCCTCAAAACCGACAATTTCGCCTTAAAAACCTTATGTCGGACAGGCTCCCAGATTTAGGATAACAGCGGGATCAAAGGAGAGCAAGGCCCGTTAGGCCCACGCGTCCATAGGCCTTTAGGCCTATATCAGCGGAGCTCCCGGCCTTTACACAGGTTTTCCAGCAGGGCTTCTTCGTTGTAGATGAGCTGCACTTCCGGGGCCGTGACCACCGACGGGGTCTTGTCGGGAAAGCAGGCTTTTATCCGCCGCTGGGCGGAACTCACCAGCAAAGCCCGCGCCGGCTTATTGCCGGATTCGGAAAGCAGTCTGAGAGCCTCGGCCTGCTTTTCAGGGGAGAGGGTTATCACGCAGTCGTAGGAGTTGCAATCATTCAGATTCACAACCGACTCGGTTTTCAACGAACTTTTGGGCTGGACCATTTTCGGGGAGCGGAGCAGAAGAAGCTCGAACACTTCTCCGTCCCTGGACCCCTCTTCTATGGTCCGCGCGGTTTCCCTGTCCAGGGCGAAATCTATCAGCCGGCTGCGGCTCCTGTCGGGCATGCGCCTTACATACTGGGCGCGTTCGGACTTGCCGAGCGAAAGCAGCTGCGCCCACATCTCACCGGGAGAAGCGGAATAGGCGTATTCCCTGTCCGGCGCGAATTCCTTCCCGGAATATTTGACCATGGTGCCCGTAACCGAGATCTCGCTCTTAGCAAGCAGGAACGGTATATAGACCGTGGTCTTTCTTTCCGCGAAGACATTCGCCAGAGTTTCGCCGGTTTTCCCGCTCATGGCGTCGGCCACGGCCGCCTGCATGGAGTCGTCCCCGGACGAACACAGCGCGTAACATGGAAAGAAGTACCAGCGCGCGGCCTTGCCGGAAGCCATGCCGCTGGGCCTCTCATACTGCCCGCCGATGCCCGTGGAGGAAACCGCGATCGGATGGTAAAACGAGCAGCCGGAAAGCAGCGCAGGAAGGATCAAAACGGAAAAAATCAGTTTTTTCATATGAGGCAATTATACAAAACCCGCGCCGTTCCATATGCAGAGTTTACGGGGCGATCGGATCAGGGCTCGACGACCGGGATCGGAAGCCTTTTCAGGAGTTCCATGAAGCGCGGGTCCAGGGCGCGGAGATTGAACGCCGGCTCGAGATAATTCGCGGGGTACGAATGCAGCGGCCCGGGCATAGCGAAGAGATAGCTCTTGCGCTGCTGATCGAAATTCACGGAGTAATTATTGACTATGCTTTGCGCGAAATCACCCCGCTCGATCTGGAGCTCGCTCGAGATGTAGGCCTCGCTCAACACCGCGTTAGAGGAACACGCCAAGTCCTCATCCCGGCAAAGCCGCGGCGAAAGCGGCAAAAGCTCCCGATAAGCCGCGATCATGCTATAAAAGGCCTGAACCTCTCCGAACATCTGAAAACGCGTAATATCTCCCTCGTTGGATTGAGCCAGACGCTCGGCGGTCTGGCAAACATGCACCATCTCATGGAGGTAGGTGAATAGCGCGCGCTGCACGGATTTATTAAGGTTGAAGTGCAGCGTCACGGTCTTATTGTCGTCATCGGTAACGAACATTACCTGGCAGCCGGCGGCGGGATTTTCGAAGTCAATCCGGTAGGCGAAGCCCGCCTGCCTGAGGGTTTCGCGGCATCGCGGAATTGCAGCCGAACCGCTGTGCGCGATGGCGTCGTCAAGGGCGGCCACATAAGCCATTGGGTTGTTTGCGCGGGCGTCCAGCCCCTTAAAGTCATCCTGCAATTTGTCGAGGATCCGCGAGAGCTCATTGCCCTCGGAGGCTGGCGAACCTTGGGCGCAATATTTATGGATCTGGTCGACAAAAGGGTTGGCGCGGACGACCTGCGGTTTGAAGAACAGGATCAACGCCAGAAGCCATGTCATGTTCGCCATCTTGCCGTTACCGCCCCTGCCGCCGCCTGACCAGGAGAACTTTGCCGTCATATTCCAGCACCCCCTCCGCGGCCGAAAACGCGATACCTTGCTGCGAGACGCTCAGCGTTCCGAATGTTCTGCGGCCGGTTTGAAGGTCATAGGGCGAGCCGTCCACCATGACCGCTTGAGGGTCCACAACGAAATTAGGCCGATCCTGGACATCCAGGAGAACGGCGCGGCCCCTGATGCGAAGCGACCATCCATGGTCGTCGATATTCAGCTGGTCGGCGGGGTCGAAGAGGTCGCCTCCGCCGGCGGGCAGATGGTACATGACGCGATAGCTTCGGGAATTAGAAGCCGAAGTCGCGAATACCAGCAGCAGCCCGGGCTGGGCCCGGAAACGGGAGAGCGCCTCCTCACGCGCTTTGGCAAGCCTGCTTATATCGGCCGAGGCTTCAGCTAGGATCCCGGCGTAAGCCGGTCCGGCCAGCGCGTGGCGCGCCATCCCGTCCAGCGCCGCCTCCGGGACATGGAACCGCCGCGCCAAAATCTCCGCGGGCGCGGAGCCGGCGGCGGCTTCGGCCTTCCAGGATGGGTCAAGGCGGTCAAGCATCAGGCAAAGAGCCGCGCCGGTCGTGTAATAGCGCGTCCTTCCCATGGATTCCAGCGACGGCGCCTTGCGCAGGGCTTTTGCCAGAAATCCGGAAGCCGACGCCGCGTCCGCAAGCGCGGAGAACTCGACATAACGCGCGGTCCCTTCCAGGCGCTCCAGCCAGTTCTCGTGGTCCGCGATCTCGGGATGGCGCGTGGTCCGCCACCGGCGGACCGCGAGAAATTCCTCCAGAGCTTCTTTCGAGCGCGCCGGGTCGTCCAGCGCGCGGGCCAGGGCGTCCTGCTCCGCGCCGGCCGCCGCTATGTCCGCGGGGTCTTCGAGCTCGTAGGGCGCGGGAGCGCCGGGTTCTCCCCAGACTTTCTCCTGATACTGATGAAAGCGTTCATGCGCGAGAAGGCCCGCCTCGCTCTCAAGGGAGGCGCCGCTGGCGCCGAGGACGAAGGAGAAGGTGTTCACTCCGTTGATGCGGGAGTCTCCGAAAAAGAATTCCGGGAGCGGCTGACCGTCGGCGGCCCAGACCGCGCGCCCCTCAAAATCCGCCGGGGAGAATCCGGCCGGAGGATTTGGGTGGCCTATGAGCAGCGCGCGGCCGTTCGGCCGGACGAGGAGCACCGGCACGGCAAGGACATTATAGCCCGGCCATGCGTATGTCGCGGCGCGCGTCGCTCCAAATAGCGCTTTCAGAGCCGAGTCATCTTCCGTTGACAGCGCCGCCCGGGTCGTCGGCGATCCGGTCCTCCGCGGCGAGGCCGCGGCCGGAAAGCGGCGCCCGGACCCGTCAAAAAGAGCCGCTAGGCCCGCCTCGTCTAAGGCGGCGGGCATTTGGGCCGACAGGATAGCGGAGCAAAGGAGCGGCGCCGCTAAGGCGGAAATACGGAATAGCGCTGTAACGCGGACCTGATATCGGGATATACTCATTCTTCTCGAGCGTCGTGCCTCCCTACGATGATTAAATGTTACCATGCTGCGCCAAGACTGGCCAGCATCATTGTACCCAGACAGGCCTGGTCTTTGGACCCATTGCTAAAAAATCATCAATTCCCCAATGGAACCTCCGGCTTCCCTTGTGGGAAACCTTGTTGCGGCATGACCGGATATGACCGTTTTGGCCCCCCGTTGGACACCTATATGGACACCAAGAAAGTGAGCGTTTAGTCTTCTTTGAAACTGTCGAGGAACCGCTTAGTAGGATTCTCAAAAACGATGTCTTTGGAGCTGAATTTCTCCGGATTCCAACCGTCCAGCCAGGTCAACAGACTGCGGCGTTGTGACCCCAGGGAATTTTAGTCAATTGTCCCACAGGCTGTTGGCTAATTTTGGCAACAGCCTGTTGCCAAATTAGCCCATTGTTTTGCTTTTTGCTATAAAACAAAAACCATTGTTTTATAGCCCGAAGATTGCGATAAGAAAAACCCTGCATCTCATGGAATTCCGCCATCAGATCTTTGCTTAGCTGTTGCAAAAAAAACCGCCGCCCCATTTTGCGTTTTTCTGCTTGTTAATTATCTCAGCGCCAAGCTCCCAATAAAATTCTAGAAGCTGAGTGTTTACCGCTATCGCGGCTTTAAGCTGGGCGCCTCGGACTTTGGTTTTTATATCCGCAAGCCAAGCTTTGTAGTTTTTGTCTTGGATCAAGGTGTATTTCATAAGGTACTCCCGATCGGAGCATCTTCGTCGCAAAAGGCTTATGCCGTTTTTGCTCTGAATGAAATTACCGGACTTATTTTTTTGCCGCCAACTGAGCAACGATGTTTTTTAAAACCCCCGGATGTATTATATTGCTTTGCGCGAAGAATTGCCATTAACGCGCCGCTATGTTCCAGTTCGCCTGCAATCAAGAAAACCAGCCCCTCTCTCCAAAAACTTTGTAGAATATCAAAAAGGTAACTGTTACCTTTTGACGACCAAGGCGCCCATATCTCAACGGATAGAGTCCTAGCCTGCGAAACCATTTCCCCCCCAATGAAAAACTAAGCCTCTCCTATGAGAGGCTTAGTTGCGTTATGACCGAGTTTGACCGTTTTGGACCGCCGATGGACACCTATATGGACACCAAGGAATCGTGTGCCAAATCCATGTTTTATTTTATCATGATAAAATAAAGTATCCTTTTGTCCATATACAAGAGGATACAAACACTGCCTCTATCAAAATCCGAAACCTGCTTCCTTCTTGGACACCTATATGGCCCCAACCCGAGTGACTGACTTATCCCTTTAACTCCGTTTCGTGTTTTTCCGCATTTAGTGTTTCTAGATCGATAATTACATAACTCAAAACGCCATAATGCCCCTGACCCGGCTGGACACAAACTGTCTCGCCTATCTTGGCTTTCCAGACCCCGCTGCGCGCCGGCGATTCATGAATATGACCATGCAAGGTCAATAGTGGCTGCTTCTTCCCAATGAAATTGTAAACCGCGCACGAACCGACTTGCTGCCCGTCCTGGCAGATATCCAATCCCACCCCTGCCGGAGGCATATGAATTACATACACAGCCTTGCCGGGATTTTTGGATTTTGGCAACCTCTCCAACTCGTCCGCTATCGTCGGCAGCTTTGCGGCATAGGCGAACCAGTCCGGGAGTTCTTCAAAACCTTTCTCCGTAGAGAACAAGCCCGGCCCGAATTGAGATTTAAACACATAGTTTTTAGTATCTTTACGGCACCTGTCCTTCAATTGGAAAGGATAATCCACAACCCAGTTCATCCCGATAAATTCAACGTAGTCCAGTATAAACTTTTTCTGGGCCAAATTTACCGCATGGGGATACCTAGAACAAACCTTATCAAAAGCAGCGTCAAAAATCTTTAAATCATCGTTTCCTAGATATGCCAGGTGATAAATGCCAGCCCTCTCGTATTCCGCGAAGTAGCTATCCAAAAAACCTTCAACAAATTTCCGCTGGCTTTCATGTAAATCATCTTCCAGGCAAAGCATGTCCCCGCCGTTTACCACCGCGTTGACTTTGTTGCTCCTGGCGATTTCCAGGACCTGCCGGTATTTCGCCGTATTACCATGCAGGTCCGTTACATAAAGTATTTTCATTTTTAGCTATTGGTTATTTCAGACCTTGCGTGGAACCGTTTTTAAAAGATCATCTATAAGTTTAAGAAGATGCCCCGCACGTTCTATCTCATATCGCTCAATATCTTTGGATGTGACTGGGGTATCAGAACATGGAATTATTGACGCAATATAAGCGGTATACCCTAACGCTTTGAGAGAATTATAAATATTCCTGTATTCTATCCATTTCTTATTAAAATCCTTTTTACATTTTCCATCCAGATTCTCAATAAATCTGGACATGGCAATTTCATGCTTAGGATATTCGCCTAGAATGACTTGATTAAGCGAAGCACCCGCTTTAATGTCCCTTGTAGCTGATTCGAAAACCTCTAAAAATTGAGCTAGAGCTTTCCGATATTCATCAGAGCGGGAACGCCATAACTGTAGCCTGTGATTTGCTAAAATCCCGAACAAGGCAATCGCAAGGCTCAAAAGAGTAAGTTCACTGGTTTTCATAAACCTCAGCATCCAAGTTAGACGTAGTATACGTCCTCAAGCATCGGAACCCTAACCCCTCTAGAATTCCTCTTCTTTTATAATATCCTTTTTATCTAACTTTTTTGTGTCCCTCAATACTTGTTTTTCCGTGGAGTTCAAACGGCGCTCCAACTTCTTAATATCTTCTTCCGGTGGCAAGGCTTCCGGGGCAATCCCGCTTTTTCCAAGCAGATTCCTCACATCCTTATTGTTTTTAACATGTTCCCTGGTGATCTGATCTTCACCGGTAAGATTTTTATCTTTGGTATTGAAATTGGTTATCTCTGTGGCAAAATCTTTCGCTTTGATGGTTATTGTAGGCAAAAAATCTGCCAACGGCCTGCTTTGGGGGATTCCCATTCGTTTTTTCATCTCCAGAGTAGTGTTACCGCCAAACAGCGCCTGATCGCCTTTGCTGCGGATCCTGCCAAATCCTTGATCATCGACTCCATGCTGATAGATGGTTTTCGACAGCTCTGTTTCGGTCTCAGTAAGTTTCTTACGCGCGATAAGTCGTTCCGTCAGGGCAATCCGTGCCTCCAGCAACTCCTGCTTGCGGGTTTGTATAGCAAAATAACTTTGCGCGAAAGCTATCGGCCCCTTTTTAGGGTCGCCGTTTTGCGCTATGAGATAAGCGGCATACCTAGTCAGCATTATATCGTCAATTTCCCGGCTTGCCCCTTTAGGCAATGCTATCGTTTTGTTGACTCCAACAAAATGATGCCCTATCGGCTGATGGGCATTAAAACAGGCCATCTTTGCTTTTTCAATAACTTGAAGAAAATTACGCCACTCGGTATAACCGAGTAGAACCTGAAGATCTCTTGCCATCCAATACTCTACGCCGTCCTGTTCATAGGAAACTCCCTCAAATTTGTTGTTTAACTCGGTTATTAATTGCTTATCCATAATTTGCCTCCATACAACATCATTTTGTTGGTCTCAACAAAATGATAATTCAGGTTAACTTGCCGCTCTCTAGGAACTCATAGGCTAACCACTTTTAAAAATGGCGCCACGATACTTTTTATCACGCAAGGCTTAGACTCTCTGTAACCTTCGCACATTGTCATCTCACAAAAGTATTCCTATTCGCGCATTACTTTAATGACGCCAAAAGTAAAGATGCTAGCGCTATAGCCATGGAGATTCTGGCAACAGTGCGAGCCTCTTCGGAATTTCGTCTATTTAATTCAGAGCATCCAAACAATTGATTGGCGCTTCCAACAGGCCATTGCCCTATCCAAACACACAGTTCTTCTAATGTCATGCCTTTAAGATTAAAAGGATCCCCCTCACCCCGCTTTGCCCATTTTTTAAATTCGTGCTCTCGGCGCTTATTTCTAAACCACTCCACGCATTCCATCACAATCTCCTTGAACCGACTCTTCTGAGTTGATGAATTTGGCCAGTTCAGCAATACCATCATACGATGTTAAGAGCCTTGTTTGTTGGCATATTATCCAGATAATCCAATAGAAGTTCTCCTAGTTAGAAATTAAATCGCCATTTAACGGCATCGATTACCGGCTGGAGGGTGGGCTGCAACTTCGGATTTAGTTTTATTGCAATCGAATAATCTGAAATTGCCTTGTGATACTCGCCCTTATCGTAATAAGCACTACCGCGGTTATTGTAGGCCTCAAAATATTGCGGATCTAGTTCTATTGCACGTGAATAGTCCTCAATCGCTTTGTCGCGTCTGCCTTTGTAATAGTATGCGACGCCACGGTTGTTATAAATCTTAACTGCTTTGGGGTTGAGTTCCAACGCCTTGGAAAAATCTGCAATCGCCTTGCCCCGTTTGCCTGTCTTATCATACGCACTTCCACGATTACCATATGCCTCGGCAAGTTTAGGGTTAATCCCTATTGCCTTGGAAAAATCGGCGATTGCCTTGTCATATTCCCCTTTATTGTAATAAGCAACTCCCCGATTAGAGTAGCACGTATCCGCTGAGTTGGGATTAAGTGTTATCGCCCTAGAATTGTCATCAATTGCATTATCTTGCTCGCCTTTAGCGTCGTAGGCGGCGGCTCGACTGCCATATGCTTTAAAATCAGTTGGATTAAGCTCTATCGCTTTAGAAAAGTCCTCAATTGCTTTGTCATACTCGCCTTTGTGGTAGTACACAGTCCCACAATTGAAATAATAAATATGGGCATAATCAGGCGTAATTTCTAATGCCTTGGCATAATCCGCGAGTGCTTTCTCATAATCCCCATTTTTATCATAAGCAATCCCTCTGGCGCTATATATCTCAACTAACTTTGGAGCGGCTTCAATCACTTTCGAATAGTCAGCTATTGCTTTAGCATACTTCCCCTTTTCGTAATATGCAGTTCCACGACTAATGTATGTTTTAATATCAGTAGGATTGAGTGAAATCGCCATACTAAAATCGGCAATAGCACTATCATATTCTTTCAGATCACTATTTGTCAGACCTCGCTCATAGAAAACCTGTGCATTATTGGGCGTTCGCGCAATAAGCCGGGTTTGTTCAACAAGATCCTTTTTATACTGACCGAGCCAATCTTTTTCAATCTGGCCGGAAGCTGCCGCAATTATTTCTCCAGACTCGACCCCCACAATACGCGCATTTAATTCCAATCGGTTATCAGGAAGTTCTATGATAGTCCCTACGATTATCCAGTCAGAGCCAAGCATCTTACCGATAGCTTTAGCAGAATCAGGAGTCACAATCCCAGAACTTTGCAGATTCAATTCCTCCAATACTTTTTCAATCTCGTTCCTCTCAACGACCTTGGCTCTTGCTGTCTTTACCAACTCGGTCGTAATTCTCTCGGAAACAACACCTCCATCTCTAGAATTACGATCATCAGAATACGAAAATCCAGCCACGGCTATTTTTTTGTCTTTCTCACTACGGTTCCCCACTAGCTCATCGACAATTGCCCGATAGGCATTCCGCGCGTGTGCGAAGCTTGGAAACACGAGAAGAATAAAAACAGCTAATTGCTTCATTTTAAAATCCCCCTAAGATAAACAGAACTTAAATAGTATAGTAAAAAATATATCCGGCAAATTTAAGAAGATAGGCATGGCACATTCAATCGGCAAGGTCGCTTTCCAGCATCGCCATTGCGCTGCCGGCATTTTTGAAGCCTTGCGCCGCAATTACGGATTTAATTGTACTTTCCAGCGCCGCCTTGTTGGCGGTGGCTAGGCGGAAGATCTCGGGCATAATGGATTTCTTGATTGTCGCGCCCAAAACTATTATCTCTTCACTTACGGCGGCTTCGTTTTTGCTTTTCATGTGCCCCTCCTGGTTATGACTAATAAAATATTTTACATTGCCACCGCGACAGCGTACTGTCGTTCAGAAAATAGTCATTCTTGTCCTAAAACCCCTTAAAACTTGTGCTTTCGGAGCCGGGAGGGACAAGGTTTTTAGCGTTCTGCCAGAATGCGCCTTCATAGGTAAAACACAAAGGTGTCTTGGTGCATATGATTAATAGTAGGCAAAACTGACCGGCCTGACAAACCACCCAAGGCCAAAATTACAACCCAAAACCGAGCTGCACAATTCTGGCGCTGATGCTACCACGCCGCGCCAAAAAACGCCTGGCCGTATCAGCCCCCAAACACCGCCCATGAGTTTTGAATACCGAATTGCCATGCCCCCCCGATCAGGGGCTTAACCCTAGAACCTGACACCCAATTATCCCACTATTGCCCCCCCCCCGCCAAGCAAAAAGTTCTATTCCGGATGGCGATTCGGGGCAAACCCATGGCGCTGTTCTTCAAATGAAACGCCGGCCCGGATTTCGCGTTTGATATGATCGATCGCGAGCCCATCGATGCGCTTCCAGATATACGACTTGAACCTTACAGGCTTCAAGGCTCCACCCCGGTCCCGGTAGTTCAAATCATAGCTCCGGATTTTCTGGTATAGCGTCAGGATGGCGGCAGAAAGCAGGTCGTCTCCATGCCGCTCCAGGTATTGGCGGTAGACTTTTCGGCTCAAACGCCACATGATAAAACCGATGTGCCTCAGTACAAGCTCATCTCTGGCGGATCGCTTGCCGGCCTTGGCGTGGACGATAATCGCCCGTTCCTCTGCCAATGAAAGTTTGCGGTAGTGCGCCGCTACTCCTCGATAATTTTCCCACATCGATCTTCGATCCAATACCCTATCCAGAAGGGAACACAAAGTTTACCGAACACATGTTCTACAAACTTTGTGTTACATACAAATATTGCCCGCATCTGTTAGAGTAGCCGCACCCAGTAACGCGACTAACTGACCCTGGGGGTTTCCGGGAACAGTACAAAAGATGGACGCAATAGGGAGCACGTAGTCATCAACCGAGCATGCAAAACGGCATATAAAAAACGAATTGACGCTGATGACGCACTACTATACTCTCTTACATCCCAACATCTCAAAGCAACAACCCAACACCCCAACATCTCAATCGGTATCTGTATCTGAAGCAGGTAATATAGTGGAGGAGAAAAACATGAAAACCAAAAAGCAACTGCGTGAGAAGTTAAAAACAATGGGGGTTAAAAAGCAGTTCAAACCCTATAGGGAGCCTGAATCCGAAGCTGTTTTATTACTGGTCCGGCATTCGGCGCTGATCACAGACGGCCTGTTGGTCGGCAGCGAGATAGACGTATATACCGCTGCCATTTTCCGGATCTGGACGTGCCGGAAACAAAAGGCAAAGGCGTATGCTCAACGGTATGCACTTCCAGTAAGGTTGCTTGATGGAGAGGTCGAGCTATTTGTTCCGGCGAACCTTGCGGATGAAATCCTTCCTAAATTCGGAGCCAAGGTCAAAAGAATGCTTTCGCCAGAAGTTTTAGAAGCGGCAAGGGCCAGGATGGCATTCGCTAATAAGCGTTTAACGCCAAAAAACATCGGCTAGAACGCGGTCTTGGACTTTTAAAAATGGAAAACCGTATCGAAGGTCTTTCAGGTTTAAAAAAGAGAACAAACGATTGGATTAACGCGAAGCGGACTTACCCTGGCTTTTGGGTTTTGCTTTAGGTTCGCCACCGATAGCGAAATATTGCTCCACAGCTTTGCCGATAAGCCACGAAAGGCTGCGTTCCTGATCGAAGGAAGCTTTGCGCAATACGGCTTCAATTTCCGGAGTGGTAACAAAACTTATGGTGATAGTTTTCTTGCGCATGGGCATATGCTATCACATTGCATCAAATAACATCTAGTATTGATAGTTAATAACTGATATTATAAGATAATAACTATGGCGATCTTTAAAAAACAGGGTGTCTGGTGGATAGATTTCTACACCGGCGGACGGCGCAAGCGGGAGCGTGTCGGCTCAAGCTATAAGCTGGCACAGGAAGTACTGCATAAGCGCAAAGCCGAAATCGCCGAAGGCCGGTATTTCCCGGAACGGTTATACAAAGAACCCACCTTCAGGGAGTTTTCCGTTGTCTTTTTTGACCAGCACGGCAGATATCTCAAATCAGCCTCCGATATCCAATACCGATTGGAATACTTCAACAAGCTATTCGGCGAGTCGCAGCTTAGTTCGATAACACCCCTCCAAATCCAGGAAGTCCGCAATAAACTTAAAAGGACCGTTTCGATATCCCGGGTCAACCGCTTTCATACCCTGCTTAAGACTGTGTTCAATAAAGCTATCGCCTGGAAAGAATTTCATGGCGATAATCCCGCTTCGGCCATTAAGATGGAAAAGGAGCCGCCGGGCCGGACACGTTTTCTGAACGAAGCTGAAATCAAGACGCTACTGGAATCATGCCATCCGAGGCTATACCCTCTTATTGTATGCGCATTAACCACCGGCATGCGGCGCGGGGAGATATTTAATCTTAAGTGGGAAGACCTGAATCTGGACCTCGATATACTCTATATCAGAGATTCCAAATCAGGCAAACCCAGAGAAATCCCTATCATCAAGCAACTACATGCGGTACTCATAAAGCTCCCCCGCCATGGTGATCGGGTCTTTGAAGTGCCAAAGATCACGCTGGTCCGATATTTTCATAAAGCCCTCGGCAAAGCGAAGTTACAGGACTTCCGGTTCCACGATCTGCGGCACACGTTCGCCAGCCACTTTATTATGAAGACCCGGGACCTGCCTGCCCTCCAGAAGATACTCGGGCATTATTCCCCTACTATGACGCAGCGATACGCGCACCTGAGCAATGGTCATGTGCGGTCGGAAATGGAGGTTTTATCGGCTCTATGGACACCTATATGGACACCAGGCGAAAAAACCATTTCTTGTGAATCGACCCAAACCTTTGTAAAATAACAATGAAGTTTATAGATTTACGCGCCCATATCTCAACGGATAGAGTCCTAGCCTGCGAAGCTAGTTATCCTGGTTCGATTCCAGGTGGGCGCACCAAGTTTTCGGGACAAATGCACAGGGGACAGGGATGAAGAACACTTCAAAAGCGGAACTGACGGATAAAAAATCCGGGAATATAACCGGGCGCTATGTTTACGACAAGAAGCTCGGCAAAGTGGTCAAGATCTCCGACGAAATAGTGGGCATTAAAAAAGGCTCCTCTTTCTCCGCCGGCGACTCCTGCCCCATGAACACCGGCGGCCATAAATGCGGCGGCGGCTGCGGTTGCGGCGGATAACCCCCCTTAAAAAAATCCCAGCCTGATATGCGCGGCAAACCCGGGAAAGAGCTTTTTGAAAGGATCTTCGCCCGGCACGAGCCGCGCGTCCTTGCGGCGCTCCGGAAAAGCGTGGTCGGCATAGCGGGAGCAGGAGGCCTCGGCTCCAACGCCGCCATGGCCCTGGCGCGCGCCGGCGTCGGAAACCTCATAGTCGCGGATTTCGACAAAATAGAACCGTCCAACCTGAACCGCCAGCAGTATTCCGTCGGCCAGATAGGCCGCGTAAAGGTGCTGGCCCTGCGCGACAATCTGGAGGCGGCCATTCCTTCCTGCGCCTGCGAGGTTCATCGGCTGAAAGTGAACCGTTCCAATTTGCGCGGGATCTTCGGCAAAGCGGACCTGCTGATAGAGGCCTTCGACAAAGAAGAGGAAAAAGCCGGACTTATCCGCGCCTGGCTTTCTTTTTACCCCAGCAAACCCATAATAACCGCCTCCGGCCTGGCCGGCTTCGGCGATAACAACGCGCTGCGTACCCGCAGGATAGGGAACATGTATGTCTGCGGCGACGAAAAAAGCCGCTGCGAAAAAGGCGTAAGCCCCATGGCGCCCCGCGTAGGCATAGTGGCCAATATGCAGGCCAACCTGGCGGTGCAGCTTCTCTGTAAAATAACCTGAAAACCTCAGTTGAGGTTTTCCGCCCGCGTAGCGAACGCCCTTCGGGAGGCATACACCTCGTCGGGCCGGGCGCGCATAGCGCTGGGCCCTCCGCCCGCTTCGCGGGGAATTCCGCTGTATAATTCTGTTCCCTGATTTTCACAAGGAAAACCAGATTGAACCGCGGAATTCAGGCTAAAAGATCCGCGCCGATAACTTCAGCGCGGATCCTCCGGCCCCCTCCTCAGCGGGGACCTTGCCTATATTTTCAGGTTGGTCTGGAAATACACCCAATCGGCGTCGTCGTGCGCCCCGCTGTCCTTAAGAAAATCGCCGGCGAAGAAATGCGCGTAACCGGCGTCCAGCTTCAAGGCGGAACTCAGATCGTACTTAAGCGTAAGCGACAGCTCCTGGCCGGCGTAATGCCGGGCCTTGCCGGCCGCCATCGTGCGGAGTCTCGCGGCCGTGGAGTCGTACCAGGAATCCCGGTAGCTGTCCAGCCAGAAGAAGTTCGTGGCGGGGATCAATTTCCAGTTCTTAGCGGGGGTCAGCGCCGCTTCCAGCGCCGCCTCGCGCATGTTCTGCCAGCGGAAAAGGTCCATGATGCCGTATGTTTCGTGCGTGGCCTGAAACAGCGGTATGAAGGTATTGTTCATCCTGTTGCCGGCCTTCCTGTCTCCGGTGGCAAGATTATAGGAGGCGGTAAGGCTCGGGGTCCAGGGCCCGGCGAACGCCCGGGTCGCGTCGAAATGCAGCGCATACGCGCTGACAGGGACGCCGGCGCTTTTACCGAACTGGTACGGGACCTCAAGATCGCAGACCACTCCGCCCGGGACCTCGGTCTGCATCCTGGCGCCCGCGGTATGCCTGTTCAGCGTCCTGACGCTGCCCAGGTCCTGATTGGACAGGAAATAGGCCTCGAACAAGGGCGAGGTCTTTTCCTTCTGATACCCCGCGTACACGCCGTTCAGGGTGTCATGTCTGTTCCACTCGTTGAAGCTGTGGTCGAAATACCTCACGCGCGTGCCGTACATCAGGTCGGCGTACAGACCCTCTTTTTTATACCGCAGTATCGCGATATCGAAATGATTGCCGCGGTTGGCCCAGGCCGAGCCGGAGATCAGCCTTCCTTTTCCGTACTTTATCTCCTGGCGGCCCGCCCTGAGGTCGAACGGCGAGCCGGCGATACCGGCCGCGCGGACATAGGCCTGGCGCAGATCGAAAGCGTCCTCCTGGGCCGTCCTTCTGATATGGGCGCTGTACACCCGCGAATCGGCGCCATCCACCACCACTTCGTATTTCTTTTCCAGGGAGGCCCGCGCGTTCAACCGCGCCCGCTGCAGCACCAGCGCCCCGTTATCGGAGGCATCGTCGTTGAAGTCGAAGTCCCGCCGCTGTTCCACGCGCAACCGGTCCTCAACGCCCAATTCCAGCTTCCAGCGGCCTATCTCCCGGCTCGCCAGGCCGCCCTCCGCCGCGGCGGCGCCGCAGCAGAGCGCGAAACATGCCAGAACCCCGGCTATCCGGTATCTTCTCATTATTTCCTCCCCTTTTTACCGGCGCTCACGGCCATCGAAGCCTTCCCAGCCGCGGCCGGTTTTTCCATATGCGGATAGGAGTAGTCCTTCGGCGGGATAAAATTCTCCTTGATGGTCCTGGGGCTGGTCCAGCGCAGCAGGTTCAGCCAGCTGCCGGCCTTGTCGTTGGTGCCGCTCATCCTGGCTCCTCCGAACGGCTGCTGCCCCACTACCGCGCCGGTCGGTTTATCGTTAATATAAAAATTCCCGGCGGAATGCCGGAGCGCCCTGAGCGCTGCCTCCACGGGCGCGCGATCCCGGGAGAACACCGCGCCGGTAAGGGCGTACTGGCTGGTCCCGTCTATCAGTTTCAGCGCGGAAGAGAATTTCGCGTCGTCATACACGAACACCGTGAGCACCGGGCCGAAGATCTCCTCTTCCATGGTCTTGAACCGGGAGTTCGTGGTCTCTATAACGGTGGGCTGTATGAAGTAGCCTTTGGAGTCGTCATAGCCGCCGCCTATAGCTATCTTCGCGTCCCTGGCGTCCTCGGCGTGCCTTATGTATGAGACGATATTGTCATAGGAATTCTTGTCTATCACCGCGCCCATGAAGACCGAGAAATCAGAAATGTCCCCCACCGTTATCTCGCCGGCCATGCGGCGCATATTTTCCCGGACCTTCGGCCAGAGGGATTTAGGGAGATACGCCCGGCTCGCGGCCGAGCATTTCTGTCCCTGATATTCGAAGGCCCCCCTGAACAGGGCCGCGGCGACCTCGTCCGGGTCGGCCGAGGAATGCGCCAGCAGGAAATTCTTGCCGCCGGTCTCGCCGACCAGCCGGGGATAGGTCCTGTAAACCCCCGCCGTCAGGTTGGTGGAAATGCGGTGCCAGATGGTGTTGAAGGTGGAGGTGGAGCCGGTGAAATGCAGCCCCGCGAACTCCCTGTGATCGAACACGGGGTCGCCGATCTCGGCCCCGCTGCCCGGAATGAAGTTGATGACCCCGTCCGGCAGGCCCGCCTCCTGCAAGATCTTCATGAAGTAGTAGTTGCTCAATATGGAAGTGCTGGAGGGCTTCCAGAGCACGGTGTTGCCCATCAGGGCCGGGGCCGTGGGCAGATTGGCGCCTATAGCGGTGAAGTTGAAGGGCGTAACGGCGAAAACGAAGCCTTCCAGAGGCCGGTAGTCCAGACGGTTCCAGACGCCGGGGGAATTAAGCGCCGGCTGCTGGGAATAAATGGAGTCCATGTAGGTCACATTGAAGCGAAGGAAATCTATCGCCTCGCAGGCCGAATCTATCTCCGCCTGCATGACATTCTTGCTCTGCCCCAGCATAGTGGCGGCGTTGAGCTTATACCTGTACCGACAGGCCAGCAGATCGGCGGCCTTCAGGAACACCGCTCCCCGTTCCTCGGCGGAAGCGTTCTCCCATTTCTCTTTGGCGGCCAGCGCGGCGGCGATAGCGGCTCTGGCTTCGGCCTTTCCCCCGAGATGATAGGTCCCCAGCACTTTCCGGTGGTCGTGGGGCGAGCGGATCTCCCGTGTTTTACCGGTTCTCACCTCTTTACCGCCTATTATCAACGGCACCTCGACTTTGAGGCCGGATTGCCTTTCCAGCTCTTTTTTAAGAAGAAGCGCGTCCCTGGAACCCGGCTCGTAGTTCCTGACCGGTTCATTGACCGGCATCGGCGGCCTGCAATTTGAAGAACTCATAGATCCTCCCGGAAGCAAATGGCAAATGGGGACGGCATGCTTATTATAAATATACCAAAACTGTTCGAATTAATAAACCCGCTCAGCGTCCTTTTTTCAGGGAAGAGAGCGCCCGCGAAAGTTCCTCGAGTTTATACGGCTTGGCCAGGGCCGCGTCGAAGCCATAGGCTTTATAATCGCTCATCACCTGATCGTCCGAGTAGCCGCTGGAAACAAGGACCATGGCCGACGGATAGGCTTGTTTCAGCCTGCCCACGGCTTCTTTTCCGCCCATGCCGCCCGGTATGGTCAGGTCCATGATCACCATGTCGAAAGGCAGGCCGGCCGCCGCCTCCCGCCCGTACACCTCTATCGCTTCCGCGCCGTCGCCCACCACGGAACAATCGTAGCCCAAAGCGCCCAGCATCCGCGAAACGGATTTCTGCACTATCGCGTCGTCCTCCATGACCAGCACCCGGCCGGAACCGGCCTCCGGTCCGGCAGCCGGAACGCACTCGGCGGGGATCTTTCCGGAAGCCGCCGGCAGATAAATGAAGAATTCGGAACCGGACGGGGAGGAACGGACCGCTATATGCCCGTCATGTTTCTTTATCACCGAGTGGGCGATGCTGAGCCCCAGGCCGTGGCCGCCGGACTTGGTGGTGAAATACGGTTCGAAGATCCTGCCGAGCGTGTCGGCCGGGATCCCCGCGCCGGTGTCCGAGACCGAGAGAACGACATACTTGCCGGAGGCGAGCGGCAGGCCGGAATCCGCGCCCAGGACGCGTATCCCGGCGGAAGCCCCGATCTCTCCGCCGCCGGGCATGGCCTGGATGGCGTTCCTCACCATATTGGTCAGGACCTGGCCCAGCTGGTTTTCATCGGCCAGGACGGGCGGCAGGCCGGCTTCCGTCTCCACCGAAAGGCGGCAATTGGAGCCGCGCGCGGCGAAAGTGACGGTCTCGCGCAGCACGCGGCCCGGATCGACCATTTTTTTCACGGGCTCCCCGCCTTTAGCGAAGGTCAGAAGGCGGGTGGAAAGCGCGTGCGCCTTGCCGGCCGCGGACTCGGTTTCCGCCAGCAGGTCGCAGATCTCCGGGACGCCGCCGGTTTTGTGCTTCAGCAGGGAGAGATTGCCTATGATGCCGGCCAGCATATTGTTGAAATCGTGCGCTATGCCCCCGGCCAGAAGGCCTATGGACTCCAGTTTCTGGGTGTTGCGGACGGCGTCCTCGGCCTTCTTGAGTTCGGTGATATCCCGGACCGTAGCCTGCAGCACGGTCTTGCCGTCAAGCTCGGTCCTGGTAAGCAGTACCGTGGCCGGGAATTCCTCGCCGTCGGCGCGCTTGTGCCGCCAGTCGAAAAAGTGACTGCCTTTCTCCATGGCCATACCGATCATCCGCCGCGCTTTTTCGGCGGACGGCTCGCCGTCCGGCTGGAACTCCGGGGAAAGATCGGCCGGCGTCAAAGCCGATAACTCCTCCACCGTTTTGCAGCGGAACATCTCCAGCGTGGAAGGATTGCCGTCGAAAAACCCTTTTTCCGGGGCGAGCAGCATCAGCGCGTCGCGCGAAGAAGAATACAGCGAGCGGTACCGTTTTTCGCTGGCGGCGAGCTTCATTTCCGAAAGCCTTCTTTCCGACATATCCCTGTCCACTCCTACATAGAACCTTTTTCCCCCTATATCCCTGGCGCAGATATAGCTTTCCACCGGATACTCCGTTCCATCCTTCCTCAAATTGCCGACATCCAGCCGGATACAGCCCGCGCCGGTTATCCGTTCAAGGCGGGAAATTACTAGGGCGGCGGCTTCCCGGGACTTGAAGGCCTCCAGTCCGCCGCCGATAAGCTCCGCGCCGGGGCGCCCCGCCATCCTGGCCGCGGTTTCATTGGCGTAAACCAGCCTCTTTTCCGAATCCATCACATAGATAAGATCATTGGCCTCGTCCAGCAGCTCGGCCTTGAACCTGGTGTCCTTGTCGGCCAGCCGGCGGGCCTCTTCCGTGGCCACCGCCGCGGCGATTATCCCCATTATTTTTTTATCGTACTCGGTCGGCTCGAAATCCCTGCGGTACACGGCGCACAACGCGCCGGCCGCGCGTCCGCCGTGCCTGACCGCCCAGCCCAGGTATGTCTTCAATCCGTAATGCGCCACATTCGGGTCCGTCCGCGCGTAAGCGGAGGATTCCAGTCCGCGCACGATCATGATCTCCCCGGGGCTCTTGCGCAGAAGGTCGTAGCAGATCAGCCCCTCCGTATCTCCGCCGGCGGCGGGGCCGGGGCCCTCGGGCATGTTCCACTCGCCGAGGGGGCAGAGGATCCCCTCCTCCAGCCTGTGATAAAGCGCGAAATCGGCCCCGAGAAGCCCGCCGCAAAGAGCGGTAAGGCGGCTGATATTCTCCTCGAAATCCCCGCCCAGCTTAAGGAAACATTCGTTTATTCTGGACAGCTTGCTCTCAAGACTTTTTCTTTCGGTCACATCCAGAATGGCTCCTATCAAACCGGCGGAAGAACCGTCCTGGCCGGCAAGAGGCGCCTTGTAAAAAATGACATCACGCGGCGCCCCTCCCGCGGCTTTTACGCTGGCTTCATAGACCTGTTTCTCTCCGCGGCGCATCAACTCAAGGTCCGCCTCGTGATAAACTTTGGCGAGTCCGGCCGGGGCGATATCGTAAACCGTGCTCCCTATTATCTTTTCCTTCGGGTGTCCGAGATAGGCGGAGAAAGCGGCGTTGCAGCCGGTATAAACCCCGGACGGATCCTTGTAGAAAACGGGTATCGGCATGGCCTCCAGCAGGTCTTCCAGGAATTCCTTCTGGGCCCGGAGCCGGGCCTCGGTGTCCTTACGCGCCGCATCCAGCCTGTTAAGCCGCACCGATAAAAGATAGACAAAAAAACCTATTACCAGAACATTCAGGACGGCCACTATGGCTATTCCGACATCGTTCGGCAGCAGTCCGGCCCGGTCCGAGTGCACCTTAAGCCAGCCGAAAAGCACCGGAGCCAGCATCACCACCGGAAGCAGGCGGCGGATCGTAGCGCCTCCGGGCCCGTCGTCGCTTATATGCTTCATCAGCGCTTCATCCGGCCGCGCGAAAAGCCCCGCGGCGCAGACCAGCAGAAACAGTACGGTGGTATGCAGCGCCATTGCCGTGTTGAAATGCGCCCCGAAATACAGCGGAGTGGCCCCGAAAAGATATGCCACCAGCGCCAGGAACGGAATGCCTCCGGCCGCGGCAAAGAGCAGCTGCGCCGGATAATGGCGGAAGGCGTTTTCCACGCCCAGCAGAAACAGCGCGGCGGAGATCATCATAAAAACTATCGAGGTGTTGAACGCCATCCTTCCCGGGAAAGTGGTAAGCAAAGCTCCGGCCGGTTCGGTGAACAGCAATTGATCTATGCCGAAGTCGCGGCCGGTCAGATACTCAAAAAAAACCAGGGTCCCCGCCGCAAAAACCGCCAGCGCCGCCAGCCGGGCCGCCAGCCGGGGAACGCGGGAGCCGGAATAGCGCTCCTGGGAAAGCCACAGCGAGACCCCGGTCAGCACGAAGCACAGCGCCGTATTGGCCTTCATCGAAATAAATCCGGGCAGAACGCTTTTCAGCGTCTGAATGTCCAGAGCCCAGCCGGCTAGCACGGCCGCCCCGGCCAAAGCTATAAAAACGCCGAGCGCTCCCGAGGTCTTCCTTAAAAGTTTTTCTGTTTTCATAATCGCCCCGCTTTGTTCTCCCCCACCACCTGCCCGTCCGCCAGAGGCGGACATTCCGGCAGGGGGGCGGTCCGGGACCGCCGGGCAGGTGGTGGGGTTACGGCCTGGCCTTGTCGGCCGGCGAATCCAGCACCAGGCGCACTTTCAGCGCCAGCGAATCCGGCGTGAAAGGTTTTTGTATGAAGGCCCTGCTCGAGATCATCACATAGTCCATAGACACCGCGTCCTGGGTGTAACCGGACATATAAAGGGTCCTGAGGCCCGGCAAGACGGCGGACGCCTGCCTCGCCAGTTCCACGCCGTCCATGCCGGGCATGAGCATATCGGTAAGCAGCAGCGACACGGTCCCGGCGCGCTCGCGCAGTATAGCCAGAGCCGCCGTGCCGGTGGAGGCGGTCAGCACGGTATAACCGCGGCCGCTCAGCACCCTGCCGGCCAGTTTAAGAAGCGATTCCTCGTCCTCCACGATAAGAACGGTCTCCCCCCCGCCGGTCGGCGCGGCGATTTCCTGTTCGACGAGTCCGGCGTCGGTCCTGGAAACCAGGGGAAAATAAATGGAAAATTCGGCGCCGCGGCCGGGGGAACTTTCGACCTCTATCCCGCCTCCGCTCTGCTTGACTATGCCGTAAACCATGCTCAGGCCGAGACCGGTGCCTTTACCCGCCTCTTTGGTGGAAAAGAAGGGTTCGAAAAGCTTTTCCTTGGTGGCCTTCGACATCCCGACCCCGTTGTCGGATACGGAGAGCATCACCAAAGGCCCGGGCTTCACGGCAAGCCGTTCCGCAAGTTCAGCCGGAGGCGAATCCAGCACTTCGGTCCTTATCCGGAAAATCCCTCCGCGTGGCATGGCGTCCCGGGAGTTCACCGCGAAGTTCATAAGCACCTGGTCTATCTGGCCGGGATCCACCTTTACCGGGCACGGCCGCTCGGCGGGCCGCAGCTCCAGCCTGATATTCTCCCCCATAAGCCGTTCCAGCATCCTGGAGACCTTGTCGATGGAGGAGTTCAGGTCCACCACCACCGGCTTCAGCATCTGCTTCCGGCTGAACGCCAGGAGCTGGCGGGTGAGCGTGGCGGCGCGGTTCCCCGCGGCGATTATCTCCTGCACATCCCCGCGCCTGGCGTCCTCGGGCGGCAGGCCGCTCATCACTATCTGGGCGTAGCCGTTTATGGCCGTCACCAGATTGTTGAAATCGTGGGCCACGCCGCCGGCCAGGCGGCCTACGGATTCCATCTTCTGGGAATGGATAAGCTGCGCCTCCACCTGGGAATGGATGATATTGGAGGCCAGAATGCCGGTTACGGCTTTGATAAAACTCTCCTGTTTCACCGTAAGCGCCGCGTTCTCTCTCAGATAAAGGCATAGCACGCCCATCACTCTTGCGCCGGCCATTATGGGCGCGCAATAATGTCCGTGATCGGACATGCCCTTGTAGGAGATCTCATGCTCCTTACCGACATGCGCCGTCGAGACTACGCGGCCCTCGGACGCGGCGCGGCCGCACAGGCATTTGCCCACGGCGATGGTCCCGCAGCACGGGATTAGTTCGGCCGGCAGACCCTGCTGGGCCGTCATTGTCATGGATCCGCCCGTGCCGTCCATGACGAAAACCGCGCCCTTCGGTTCTATCGGCATCCAGGAAACGGCGAGAATGGCCGACAGATATTCGGCCAGTTTATCCTTGAGCGGGAGATTCTCCAGCGAGCGCTGAAGCATGAGATTTGTCAGCCTCTGTATCTCGTAGCTGTCTCGGAATTCCTCCTCCGCGTTCTTGCGGGCCGTGATATCCCGCGCCACGCCCATGATGGCCCGGGGCCGCCCGTCCTCCCCGCTCAGAGGGACCAGCCTGGTATCCAGCCAGCGGCGTTCGTTCAGCAGCGGCACCTCTTCCTCAAGAAAGACCGGAAGCCCCGACTCCAGTATCCGGTGGAAAAGCCGGTGCTGTTTCGCCCCGACTTCCGGCGGGAACAATTCTCCGTGCGGTTTTCCTATGACCTCGCCGGGCAGTTTCCCCAGGGTCCTGGCCCCGAAATTGTTGATATACTCCAGCCGCATCTCCCGGTCCACTATGAAAATGGCGTCCTGCGCCGACTCCGCCAGCAAACGGTATCTTTCTCCCGCGGCGCGCGCCGACTCCTCCATCTTTTTTCTTTCGGAAACATCCACAAAAAAACCCTGCATGACTTTTTTCCCGTCCAGCTCCAGCGCGGACGCGCTGATCTCCACCGGCACCTTCGTGCCGTCCTTTTTCACGATCGTCGCCGGGGCGGACTCCACCTTCCCCTGCGCGGCATGTTCCTTGAGATGCGCCCTGTACCTTTCCGCTTCGTCCGCCGGATGAAGCAGAAGCCGGTTCATACCGACGAGCTCCTCTTTCGTCCTGCCGAAAAGCGTTTCGGCGCTCCGGTTGACGCCCAGGATCTCCCCCGTTTCGATATCCGCGAACAGCATCGCCACGCTTATGGATTCGAAAATCGTCCTGTATCTGGCCTCGCCGGCCAGCCGGGCCCGTTCCGCCTCCCGGCGTTCCGCGATATCGCGGACCAGGGAAACTATCTGGCAAGAATCTCCGGTCCCTATGACGGTCGCGTGGATCTCCACCGGCGTTATTTTCCCGTCCGGACCGGAATAATCCACTTCAAGACCCCTGATATGGCCCCGGCCGAGGCAGCGCGCCACCTCTTTCCCGTTCCTCTCCCTGTCATGCTCCGCCGTCCACTCGGTAACCTGCCTGCCGGCTATTTCGTTGAAACTTTTGTGCCCCGAGAGGCGCACATATTCGTCGTTGGCGTCCAGCACTTCTCCGCGGGAGTTAAGGATCAGGAACCCGGTGGCGGTGGTTTCCACCAGAGCCTTGTACTTTTCCTCGTTTTTCTTCAATTCCTCTTCCATCCTCTTGCGGTCCGTAACATCCCGGCAGACGCTCATCATAGCCGGCCGGCCGGCCCAGTCTATGCGGCGCGCGTTCACATCCACCCAGATGAGGGAGCCGTCCTTACGGTGATGCCGGGTCTCGAATTGCACGCTGCCAGCGGCCATCAGGCGGCCTATGCGTTCCGGTATATTGGGGGCTTCGTCGGGCACATCCAGGCCGGCCACGGTCATCGACAGCAGTTCCGCCCCGGTATAACCGTATTTTTCGCGGGCCCTCATATTCGCCATCAGGATGCGGCCTTTGTCGTCGTGGATAAAGATCGCGTCGCCGGCGTTGTCGAAGATCGCCTGGTATGTTTCCTCGCTCCAGCGGCGGGGCGCCGCCCCGGCATTCTTACCGGGACCGCTCTTTTTTTTGTTTTTCATAATACATCACGACAGATCGATGAGCTCCCATTTCCCACGGTATAATTTAAGCAGATTATGGCGCAAGGCGGCGTGCTCCGGTCCCGACAATTCCGGGTCTTCGGCCAGCAAAGCGTCCCTGTCCTCTATGGCCGCTTTAAGGAGCTCCCCGTCCCTGGCCAGGTCGGCCATCCGGAATTCCATGTCCCCGTGCTGCCTCACGCCCAGGACCTCGCCCACGCCCCTTATGTAGCTGTCCTTTTCGCTTATCTCGAAGCCGGAATTGGTAGAGCACATGACCGCTATGCGGCCGGCGCCGTCCGCCGTGGCGGAACCGGCCACCAGCAGACAGCGGGAGGCCAGCGGCCCGCGGCCCACGCGGCCCCTGAGCTGATGGAGGCTGGCCAGGCCGAATTGTTCCGCGTTGTTTATCACCATGACCACGGCGTTCGGCACATCTATGCCCACTTCGATAACCGTAGTCGCCACGAGGATGTCCGTTTTCCCGGCCGTGAACTCCCCCATTACCCGCTCTTTTTCCGGGCCGCTCATGGCCCCGTGCAGCATGGCCAGACTGCGGTCCCTGAAGATCCCCTTCAGCCGCTCAAATTCCGCCTTCACGGATTTTAACTCCCCTTTTCCGGAATCCTCTATCACCGGATAGACTATATAGGCCTGCCGCCCGCGGCCGGTCTCCGCGCGCACGGCTTCCAGCGCCGCGGCCTCGCTGACGCTCTCGGTCTTTACCGGCTTCCTGCCCGGCGGCATATCCGTCAGAATCGAAAGGTCGAGATCGCCGTAAAGAGCCAGGAAGAGCGTTCTCGGAATGGGAGTCGCCGTCATTATCAGGAGATCCGCCTTGTCGCCCTTCCGGCGCAGGGCCGCGCGCTGGCGCACGCCGAAGCGGTGCTGCTCGTCTATGACTATAAGCCTCAGGCTCTTGAACTCTATCCCGGATTCCAGCACGGCGTGCGTTCCTATCACGATATCCAGTTCGCCGGAGGCCAGAGCTTTTATCACGGCCTCCCTTTTTTTCCCCTTCACCCCCGAGGTCAGCAGGGCGAATTTCACATCCAATCCGTTCAGATACCTGCCAAGCGTGGCGAAATGCTGTTCGGCGAGTATCTCGGTCGGCGCCAGGAAGACCCCCTGGTAGCCGTTCTCCGCGGCCAGCAGCAGCGCGCTCAGCGCCACCACGGTCTTTCCGGAGCCCACATCGCCCTCCAGCAGGCGCGACATCGGGGCGGCGGCGGTCATATCGGAAAAGATCTCGTTGATCGCCTTTTTCTGCGAACCGGTGAACTCAAAACCGAGTTTTTCCCTGAACGGGGAGAGAAGCGTTCTCTTTATTTCGTAGGCGAAGCCTTTGTTCAGGGAGCGCGTCTGCCGCCGCTTGATGGCCCAGGCCAGCGACAGCAAAAAAAGCTCCTCGTAGATAAGGCGCTTCCTGGCCTCCTTGAGCTCGAAATAATTCTCCGGGAAATGCGCGGCCCTCACGGCCAGATCGCGCGCCGCCAGTCCCCTTCCGGCCATCAAAGCGCCGGGCAGGAATTCCGCCTGCTCCGGCGCGCGCTCGGCGACCGCCCTGTACATCACCGAGCGCATGAAGCCCGCCGTCAACCCCTCGGTAAGCGGATACACCGGCACGATGCGGTTTATATGAGCCCGCTGCGCGAAGGGATCGTCGGCCCGGTAGTATTCTTCGGCGCGCAGTTTGGTCCGGAAAAGCGGATCTTCCGGGGCCGCCAGCAGCCAGATCCTCTCTCCGGGCCGGATGTCCTTTCTCAACTGCGAGAAGACATCGAATCTGTGGCTGTGGCGCCTGAACCAGGTTACCTCCGCCTCATAACCGCCGGCGTCCACCACGGCCTTGAAAATACGCAATGAACCGGCCGTATACATGTCCTTGACGGAAAGGACCCTGGCGGAGAGCGCCGGAGCGTCCGCGACATATTCCAATGTCTCTTTCTTCACGCCCGGCCGCCGGTCCTCCCATTTTTTCGGGAAATAAAAGAGCAGTTCCTCCACGGTCTCTATGCCCAGCCTGAAGAAAAGCTCCGCCTTTTTCGGTCCCACGCCCTTGAGGTATTGTATGGAGGTCATAGCCGGCCGCATGGATATTCTAGGAAATTTAAAAGGGGATTTTTTATTGAACATCATTTGAGCGGTTCTTGAGCGATTCTTGAGCGGAAAAAACTATAATCTATCCATAGTCGGTCCGCTCTCTATAAATTCGAGGATATCCAGCGCTGCAGCACGCGCCCCTAACCCAACCCCCCAAAAGCAGAAGGTCTTTTACGGCCGTATGCTTAGCGTCTGCAGCGCTGGCCTATTTATTGAATCAAGCCCCGCCGGCAGCAGCAGTCAGGCATCCAGTCAGCCCGCCTGTAAGACAAAATAGAACCGGCGGGGCGATTTTTTGGATACCGCCGCGATGTTTTATATAATCCCAGACAGGGAACCTCCGGATATGGTGAAAAAAGCGCTTATCGTGGACGACGACACCCTGATGCTCGATGTGATGGGCAAATATCTGGGCGGCCACGGCTTTTCGGTCCTTACGGCCAGGAACGGCGGCGAAGGCCTGGCGGCCCTGGAAGATTTCCACCCGGACATTATTATCACCGACGCGGAGATGCCCGGCATGGACGGCTTCGTTTTCTGCAAAAAACTGAAGGCGAGCCGGGCGCTGGCCCGCATACCGGTGATAATAATGTCCGGCAAAAAGACCGCCGAGGGCGATCTGGTGTCGGGCTACCAGACGGGCGCCGACGATTACATCATAAAGCCTTTCTCTTACCCGATACTGCTGGCCAAAATAACCGCGGTCATCCGGCGCGGAGGCTCTTTAGCCGCGCCGAAACCGGCCCTGATAAAAAAACGCGGCTTCGAACTGGATCCCGGCGGCCGCACTTTGAAGGTGGCGGGAAAACCGGTGAAGCTCACCTCGAAGGAAATGGACCTTTTTTCCCTGCTGGTTTCCAGACCGGGACAGATCTTCAGCCTGAACAGACTTCTTGAAACCGTCTGGGGCTATGACCCGGCGAAATACAACGATCCCCACACGGTGGAAGTGCATATCTCCAATCTCAGGAAAAAAGTCGGCAAAAAACTCTCCGCCGCCATTAAAGCCGTGGCCGGCCACGGCTATAAGTTCGAATAAGGGCTCGTCAAGAAATAACTGGCGCGTTCTGGCTGACCGATTTTGAGACGGGACAAGGAACGAGGAGCGCGGTGTGCCTTTGGCACATAAACGACGAGTGACGCGGTTACGGCTTAAAAGCGGTCAGCCCCCGGGGGGAGGCGCAGCTTTATCCGGCTGCCGCGTTGCTCCTCCTCAATGTAGCGCTGCTACACCATCGTCGTCGCGCCTTGCATCCGGCTTAAAGCTGCGCCTCCAGAACGCGCCAGTTATTTCTTGACGAGCCCTAAGCCATAAAATCCCGCGCCATAAGCCGTATGCCATAGGCCGTAAGCCTTTTAAGGAAGATCCTTAAACCCGCCGGCGGCTTCCGGATTTTATATAATACTCCGGGGCAAAAAGATGAACACCGGAAAAAAGACCAACGGTAAAAAAACCGCGCTCTCCGAGGCCGGCCGCTTAACCGAGCTGGAAAAGGCCGTGGAACGGATAGAGAACGCCTATCTGGCCTCCTCCAGGTTCTCCCTCATGGACCTGTCGTCCAAAGTGCTGGAAGCCGCGAAAAACTGCACCGGCAGTCCCTGCGGCTTCGCGGCCTACATAGACGCCCATACCGGCTGGATGGTGGCTCCGACCCTGAGCAGAGGCGTGTGCAGGGCCCGCCTGTCCCCCGGCAAACCCCTGGTCTTCAGGGAATTCACCGGACTCTGGGGCTGGGTCCTTAAAAATAAAAAACCGCTGCTCACCAACTCCGCTTCATCCGACCCGCGTTCAAGCGGCGTTCCGGATGGACATATCCGCATAGAGAAGTTCCTCGCGGCGCCGGCGGTCTTCAACGGCGGTCTTACCGGAATAATCGCGGTCGCGAACCCCGACCGGGACTATTCCGCCGGGGATCTGGCGGCCGTGAAAAGGCTGGCCCGCCTGTACGCCATCATCCTGCAGCGCAAAATGGCCGAGGAGAGGGTCCGGGAAAGCGAGGCGAAATATGCCTCCATCATAAACAACTCCAGCGATATCATCTATACGGTCAATCCGGACGGCCGCCTGACCTACGCGAGCGATTCGGTACGGGCCGGCGGTTATACGCCGGAGGAGATCATCGGCCGCCACATCATGGAGTTCATACATCCGGACGACCGGTACGGCATAAAACAGGTCTTCGCGAAAGCCCTGCGTTCCGGACGCACCCCTTCCATGATCAGCTGCCGCCTCCGTAAAAAGGACGGCTCCTATTTCCGCGCCGAACAAAAAAGCGGGGCTATAAAAAAAGACGGCAGGCTGCTGATGTTCTCCGGCATAATCCGGGATGTGAGCGAACGGGACGAACTTCGCAGCCGCGCGGCCAAGACCGAGGAACTCATCCGCATGGTCTTCGACAACGCCACCGACGCCATTTTCGTCAAGGACCTGAAACTCCGTTATGTCCAGGCCAACAGGGCCAGCGCAGCCATCATAGGCCTCCGGCCGGAAAAAATGGCCGGCAAAACCGACTACGACATCTTTCCCGCGGCTATAGCCGCCGCGATACAGCGGGAGGACCGGCAGGTGATAAGGACCGGCAGGAATCTGACCGTGAACAAGGAGATGCCCTGCCGGGGCGGCGTCAGGTTCGCGCATATCGTCAAAACCCCGCTAAAGGACGGCAACGGCGCCGTGATAGGCGTTCTCGGCATCTCCCGGGATATAACGGAGCTGAAAAAACTGGAGGCGGAGCTTGTGAGGGCCAAGGCCGTGGAGGCGGTGAACAGGATAGCCCGCCCCGCCGCGCACGACTTCAATAATATCCTGTCCGCCATCAACGGCTACGCGACGCTCATGATGGAGACCATGAAAACCGGCGATCCGGTAAGGCCGGAGATAGCCCAGATCCTCGGGGCCGTCAAAAGGGCGGCGGCCATCACGGAACGGCTTCAGACATACGACGGGGGAACGATCAAGAGGTGAACGCCAATGCCTAAAAAAGTGCTTCTGGTGGACGACGACCGCCAGCTTCTGGCCGTCACAAGACGCTATCTGGAGAACCATGATTTCTCGGTGATCTTCACGGACAACGGCTCCGAGGCGCTCCTGCTGGCGAAAGAATCCAGGCCCGACATCATAGTGACGGATGTGGATATGCCCGGATTGGACGGTTTTTCCCTCTGCAAGGCGGTAAAAAGCCTGAGGGACGGGCGGCCGGTCCCGATCATAATCATCTCCGGGCAGAAAACCGAAGAGGAGGACATAGTTTCCGGATACGACAAAGGCGCGGACGACTATCTGACCAAGCCTTTTTCTTTTCCCGTGCTGGTCGCCAAGATCCAGGCGGTCCTGAGAAGGTACGCCGCGTCGGAAAAGGACGCCGCCGCGCGCATAAATAAAATGGGGCTGGTCATAGACCCGACCGCCAGGACGGCCCGCCTGGAGAACAGGGCGGTCCCGCTGACCCGCAAGGAATTCGATCTGCTCACCCTGCTGCTGGAAAAACAGGGCCGCATACTCAGCATACCCTATATGCTGGAAACGGTCTGGGATTACGACACCTCCAATTACAACGACCCCCACACGGTGGAGGTGCATATCTCCTCCCTGAGGAAAAAGCTCGGCCGGAAGGTCGCCGCCCATATAGTCAGCGTAACCGGCCACGGTTACAAGTTCGAATAACAAACCGCCATAAGCCCGCAACAACCGGCCAAGCCTTAAGCCATAGGCCATCAACAATAGCCGTAAGCGTTTCTCCGCTATGGCCTACGGCGTATGGCTTACGGCCTCTCCTTTAATTTGAACTTAATTTGAACGCGCGTTGAACTTTAATTTAGCGACGGCGTATATACTATATACGGCGACGGCGGCTATTGAGCCCGGCATCAGGAGGCGATATGACAGAGGCGACAGCCATTCCTAAAAAGGTCCTTATAGTGGACGACGACGAAAGCCTGCTGAATATCTGCGCCAGGGCGCTGGGCCTGGAGGGGTTCGATGTGATCCTTGCCAAAGATGGTCAGGAGGCGGTGCGGCTGCTGGACCGGAACGAGTTCGGCGTTATCTTTACCGACCTCACCATGCCCGGCATGGACGGCAAGGAGCTTCTGCGCCATGTGAGGCAGAATCACGACGGAGTCTGCGTGAACATAGTCACCGGCGCCGGCTCGATAGAGGGCGCCGTGGAATGCATGCGCCTGGGCGCCTGCGACTACATAGCGAAGCCTTTCGATCTTAAAGAGCTGACGGCCATGGCCTTCCGCTGCATGGAACATTACGCGCATCACCGGGAAGTAGAGCGCTTAAAGCACGATATCACCGCGTACGAAGAACTGGACAAGCTGAAATCCGAATTCGTCTCCAATGTTTCGCACGAACTCAGGACGCCGCTGTTCTCCATAGGCGGCGCGCTGGAGATCCTGATGCAGACCGTGCCGGAATTCTCCGACGAGGCGGCCAAAAAGCTGTGCGGCGTCATGGCGAACAACCTCAGCAGGCTGAATGCCATAGTTTCCAATATCCTCAACTTCTCCCGGATAGAGAAAGGCACCTTCGCGCCTTCTTTCCGCGAAACCGACCTCAAAGCCCTGGTCCGGAAATCCATGGACGATCTTCAGCCTCTTTTCGGGCAGCGCGGTATTGTCGCGGAACCCGTCTCCGGAGTGCCGGAGGCGAAGATAGAAGCGGACCCCGACCAGCTGGAACAGGTGCTGATCAACCTGATAGGCAACGCCATAAAATTCACGCCCCGGGACGGGCGCATAGGCGCGGCGCTAAGCGACGAAGGCGAAGCGGTGCGTCTGTGCGTCTGGGATACGGGCTGCGGAATAGCTCCGGAATACCACAAGAAGATCTTCGACCGGTTCTACCAGGTGGATGGCTCCCTGACCAGGGAAAGCGGCGGCTCCGGCATAGGCCTGGCCATAGTGAAATCCATAGTGGAGATGCACGGAGGCCGGGTCTGGGCGGAAAGCGCCGCCGGCCAGGGCGCCCGCATAAATATCAGCCTGCCTAAAAAACAGAAGAAGACCGCCGCCTGACGAGCCCTAGGAGGCCCTATGGACACCGCCGAGAACGGCAAGAATATCCTGATAGTGGACGACGAGCCCGACATCCTGTTCGTGCTCACCACCGCCGTACGAAAGAACGGCTACCTGGTGGACACGGCTTCCAACGGCCTTGAGGCGCTGGAAAAAATAAAGGCCGCCCATCCCGACGCCGTCATCATGGACATCATGATGCCGAAGATGGACGGCAACACCGTGAACCTGAAACTCAAGGAGAACCCGGCCACGGCCGGCATCCCGGTGATAATCATGACCGGAAAAGGGCATTTTAAGGAACTGCTGGAGATCCGCGAGGGAGTAAATGTGGCCGCCTATCTTGAAAAACCTTTCCCGATCTCGATGCTACTTGAAAAACTGCGGGACATACTGAAGGGGCCCGCCCTATGAACACGCGCGCCGCCCTGTGCGCGGCTCTGTTGCTCCTGCTGAACCGGGGCACCCTGGCCGCCGGAGGCGTTATGGACCTGGCTTCCGCGAATTTCGCGGCCGGGACCGGGAGCGACACGGAGATAAAGGACGGCCAACTCACCCTGGTTAAAAAATGGTATTTCGGCGGGCAGGGCCCGGGGGCGATGCCCGCCCGTTCGCAGTTCGGCTTCGCGTACGACGAGGCGCGCAGCACGGCGCTGGCCTTCGGCGGGCAGGATCCCGCCGGGAACCCGCTCGGCGACACCTGGCTCTGGGGGGCGGGGGGCTGGACCCTGAAAACCCCGGCCGGCGCGCCTTCCCCCAGATACGGGCATGTTCTGGCCTGGGCCGGGAGCAGATTCCTGCTCTTCGGCGGGGGCGCCAGCACGGAGACCTGGACCTACGATGTCGCGGGCGACACATGGGCCCTAGTGCCGGCGCAGAACGCGCCGCCCACGCGGAACCTCCCGGCCATGGCCTATGACCCGGACCGGAACGCCGCCGTCCTCTTCGGCGGGGGAGACGACGACGGCACCTGGGTTTACGACGCCGCGGCCGCGACCTGGACCGTGTTCGCGCTCTCCCCGGCCCCGCCGCCGCGCCTCGGGGCCTCCATGGCGTATGACAGGTCCTCCGGAAAAATAATACTTTTCGGCGGCAGAACGCCGGGCTCGGTTCCGCTGGACGATACCTGGGCTTTCGACGCCGCCGCCTCCTCCTGGACGGAAAAAACCCCCTCTTCAAAACCATCGGCGCGCTGGAAAAGCGCCATGACCTATGACCCGGTGAACGGCCGCGTCATACTTTACGGAGGCTTCACGGCCACCTACGCCGGGGACATATGGTTCTATAACTACCAGGAGGATAAATGGTCGCAGCATTACGAGGCGGACCCGGACGAATCGGCGGGCCGCTACGCCCACGGGCTCATCTACGACACGGCGGGCAGGCAGGCTGTGGTCTTCGCGGGCATGCAGGATGTGCCGGTAAAAAGCATGTGGTTGTACCGCTATTACTCCACGGGCGCCTGGACTTCGGCGGCCATGGATGTCTGGGCGTGCTGCTCCTCCACCACCCCGTTCACCTGGGACGCCGTCTCCGCGGATCTCGCCGACATTCCCGCCGGCACCGGCGCGGCTCTCCAGTTCGCCTCCTCGTCCGACGGAGCGGTTTACGGTTCTTTCCGCGGGCCGGATGGGACCGCCGGCACCTATTATACGGCCGGCGCGCAGCAGGCGCTCTGGTCCGGCCACAACGGGGACCGCTACATGAAAATGAAGGCTTTTCTAAGCTCCGCCGATCCGCCGGCCAGACCCAAGATCTCGGCTTTCCATACCGCTTATGACCGCGCGCCCTACACACCCGTCCAGACCTCTCCGGCCGACACGGCCAGGATAAACGACGCCACGCCCCTTTTCGAATGGAGCACGGTCTCCGACCAGGACGGGATCTTCACGGACTGGCCGCTGCTTTACCAGATCCAGGCGGACACCGACCCCGTCTTTGCCTCTCCCGACATCTCGGAAACGGACATCCCGGCCGGTTCCTCGAATGTTTCGTTCTCCACAGGCACCGTCCTTCCGGAAGGAATATGGTACTGGCGTGTAAGGGCGAAAGATCCCGCGGGCCTGCCCGGCTATTGGTCCGCGCCGTTCAGCCTTGTGCTGGACACGCATACCCCGCCCGGAGCGGTCGCGGTCATGAGCGCGGCCAGAGGCGCGGGCATCGGTTCCGCTTCGCTGACCTGGACCTTTCCCGGCGACGATAAGGGCCGGGTGGACGGCGGCATCTACAAGGTCCGCTTCTCCTCCGAGGCGGCGATAAGCACGGAAGAGGCCTGGGACGCCGCGCCGGAACGCTCCGGGGCTTTCAGCGCCGCGCCTGGGGAAAGCGTCGCCGTTTCCATCGCCGGGCTTCAGGACAACTCCACTTATTATTTCGCCGTAAAAACGCTGGATGAACTGGGGAACATGTCGGACCTTTCCACGGCAAGCCCGTTCATGCTTACCGACGCCTCCCCTACCATTTCCCTCGTCTCGCCGGCCGGCGGCGGACTTATAACCCGGATCGCCACCATCACCTGGACGCAATCGGATCCCAATCCCGGAGATTCCATTACCAAACGGATCCTGCTTTCCTCCGACAGCGGTTCCGGATATGCCGTGCAGATAGCCAGCGGCCTGCCTCATTCCGCCACCTTCTACTACTGGGACTCCTCCGAGGCCATCAACGGCACGGCCTACCGCATACGAGTGGAGGCCGCCGACCAGCGCGGCCTGACGGTCCACAGCGATTCCGCCGCTGATTTCCAGATAGACAACACCAACAATCCCCCCTCCGTGCATTTCGTTTCGGCCCCGTCCGCCGGAGAGGAAGTTTCCACCGGCACGCTTACCGTCTCCTGGGCCGTAACCGATCCCAACCCGCTGAACACCCACACCTACGAGATATACCTCTCCGCGGATTCCGGTTCCACCTTCGCCTTGCTGGAAGGCGGCCTCGCGGCGACCGCCTACACGCTGGACACCCGCGCCTATCCCAGCCTGTACACCTACAGGCTCAGGGTGGTCGCCACCGACACGGGCACACCGCAGATGAAAGGCTCCGCGCTGACCCCGGTGTTCAACATAATCAACTCTCTCGCACCGGGGCAATTCCAGCTTATCAAACCGCTGGAAGGAACCTTCCCCTCGGTATTCGACCTGCAATTTTCCTGGGGACGGGCGACGGACCCGGAGGGCGGGAGCGTGACTTACGATCTTGTCTATTCGACCACGCCGGGCCCCGAAGACGGGACCGCCGTTTCCGGCCTGACCCAGACCAGCTACACTCCGGCTCTCAACTCCCTGCTGATGGACACCCAGTATTTCTGGCGGGTCAGCGCGCTGGACCAGTACGCCAGGAAGACCGAAAGCGCCGTGGGCGGCTTCATCCTGCGCAGGATGAAAGCGAAAACCTCCGACGGACTGATGACCGTGGAGATCCTCTCCGGGCTTCCGGCTCAGGGTTATCTCGGCTTCCAGGACGCCCTGGCCACAAAGCGCGGCGCCCTCGAACTGGCCGGCCGTAATTCCGAGAGCAACCGGCTTGTAAAGCTGCTTGCCGCCCCGGCCTGGGAAGCGCAGGTGAAGGACCTCGACGGCGTCTCTCTCCCCTCGGCCGGTGTTTCCGCCAGGATAACCTATGCCTGTCCCGGCGCCTCCGCCCTCGGCGCGGACGACAACGCCCTGGCCGACATCCAGCATCTGAAGCTGGCGCGGCTGGACGAATCCGGCGGCCGCTGGGAAATACCTTCCGACCAGACGGTGGAGCCGGTCGGCCGGCAGGTCAGCCTGACCAGCAGCGGGCTCTATGTCTTCAGCGTACTGGCCGCCGTTTCCCCGGCCCAGCTTCTCTCCGGCCTGACCAGTTTCCCGAACCCCTTCGCGCCCGGAAAGGATATAGCCAGGATCCGTTATACGCTGTCTTCCGACGCCTCCGTGCGGATCCGCATCTATACGCCGCTGGGCGATCTGGTGCGCGTGCTGGAATGCCCGTACGGAGGCCAGGGCTGCGGCCAGGGCACGATCGCCGGCTCGGTCAACGAGATGACCTGGGATGGGAAGAACGGCGCGGGGTTCACGGCGGCCAACGGCATGTACCTGGCCGAAGTTTACGCCAAAACCGCGGCCGAAAACCGCAGGGAGCTGCTGCATATAGGGGTGCTTAAATGAAATCCGCGGCCGCCATCTCCCTTCTGTTCTGCCTGGCCGGCTCCGCCGCGGCCGCGCTGGTCCCGTTCCGTCCCAGGCCGGCGGACGGCGGCTTTCCCGGGGAATGGCTGACGGCCTTCACGGCCGGCGCGCAGGATGCGGGCCTGGCCGGAGCATCGTCGGCGCTCACCGGCGGCGCGGCCGCCTACCACAACCCGGCCGGGATAGCCGGCAACGCTTCCGGCGAAGCGGTGGCGATGGTGGCCCCCCTACCGGCTTCGGGCCAGTATCAGGCACTGTCGGTATCCCATCCGATGTCCGCCTACGACAATCTCGGAATAAGCTTTTTGCATCTCGGCTCCGGCTCGGCCGACAGAACGGACGAGCTGGGCCGTTCCGTCGGCAGTTTCACCGAGCAGGAATACGCCTTTCTGCTCTCCTACGCCCAGCGCGCCGCCAGGGATATTTCCGTGGGAGTTT
>Ga0074195_1001341_pt1 | contig 35387 bp, 31 predicted proteins | sample EPASupsiteHSE623_FD_64525 | JGI IMG/M metagenome (GOLD analysis project Ga0074195, IMG submission 64525) | Bioremediated contaminated groundwater from EPA Superfund site, New Mexico - Sample HSE6-23 | ecosystem: Environmental > Aquatic > Deep subsurface > Groundwater > Contaminated ... | reverse complement strand
CCGGCTTCCTCCAGACCTCAACGTTACCGTTGACGCCCTTGCTTTAGGGTTGTCTTCCCGCTGGTTAGGCGACAGGGTTTCTTTCGACCCATCGGCTCAGCAGGCATGCTGGGTGAACAAAAACGAGCGAGCGCTCACACGCACCCGCTCGTTATCAGATCAAGGTCTAATTGAGGGTTAACTTAACAGCTTCTTGGCCAGGTCGGTTGCCGAAGCCGCATCTGGCGCATAGCCGTCGGCGCCTATCTCATCAGCAAACTGCTGGGTTACAGGAGCGCCACCGATGATAACTTTGACCGAACCGCGCAGGCCCTCTTCCTTCAGGACCTCGATGGTATCCTTCATGGCCAGCATTGTTGTAGTCAGGAGGGCGGACAGGGCCACAACCTGAGGTTTATGTTCCTTAACCGCTGCCGCAAATTTTTCCGGCGCAATATCCACACCGAGGTTAACCACGTTAAATCCGCCGCTTTCCATCATCATACCTACAAGGTTCTTACCAATGTCATGCAGGTCACCCTTGACGGTGCCGATAATAACCTTGCCCGTCGACGGAATGTCTCCTTCGGTGATTAACGGCTTAACGATGTCGAGACCGGCGTTCATGGCCCTGGCAGCCATCAGGACTTCGGGAACGAACATTTCCCCTGCTTTAAAACGGGCTCCAACCACGCTCATCCCGGTGATTAACCCCTGGTTGATGATGTCGGTGGGAGCAACCCCGTCATCGACGGCCTTCTTGGTTAATTCGGTTACCTTGGCCACACTACCGGTGATAACACCATTGCTCAGGTCTTCAAATACTGCCATGTTCACATACCTCCACATTGTATTAATTGGGTTTTAACCGGACCTTTGACAGGGCAACCAACGGACTGGTTGGTCATGCCATAATCTTTTTCGACAATCCCCTAAACTTTCCTGTTTATTTTCTTGTTGAAAACGCCTGTTTTTTTTCTTTTTTTATGTTAGCCCCGTTGTGCTGTCTCCGAACAACCAAATTGAGGCTGCAGCCGTTTCCGGGCAGCAGCCGAATCCCCAATCAGCGGGTTTTCCGTGCCTTGGCCCGAGCCTCAGCCTCGGAGGCAAACCGAGCAATCAGGCCGTCCAGCACCTTGACGGTTTCCTGAGGGAGTGCCTCGGCATTGTGCTCTGTAATCACACGCTGGACTTCTTTGTTGACCTTTTCTTCCATGGTTACCTTGCCGGCCTCAGCCCACTGGGTATAACTGCGGCGCTCCATCAGAGACGGGAACCAATACTCGTTTTTGAAATGCCTGGAAGTATGATCGTCGGCAAGAAAATGCCCGCCGGGGCCAACCCGACCAATGGCATCAAGGGCCAGGTGTTCCTCACTGTAGTTGATTCCCTTGACCACATGCTTGGCAATTCCGATCATTTCGTTGGCAAACATAATCTGGGACAACGAGGAGGTCATTCCGGAGTCAACGTACCCGATGTCGTGAATTAGATTGCCGCCTGCCAGGGATTCCAGCAGCAGCGAGTAACCGCCTTCGGCGGCAGACTGAGCGTCAAACGACTTGGCGTCACTGCAGCCACCGGTACTGAACACGGGCATCCCGAAGTAATTCCCCATCTCGGTCAAGGCTGCCGATAGAATGTGGAATTCGGGGTTCCCATAAAGGTGGGCCATTGTCCGCATATCAATGGTGGTAATGGTACCGCCGTAGAAGAACGGGGCGCCCGGCTGCTTCAACTGGTGAATAACCAGAGCGCTCATCAGTTCGGCATCCGCCTGCACCAGGGTACCGGCCAGGGTTGCCGGAGCGGTGGCGCCGGACAACTGCCCGACGGTATGAATAACCGGTATCCACAGTTCGGCACAGGCCAGGGTCTTGTCAAGGGCGTCTTCGGCCTGGCGCAGCGGGGACGTTGTTTCGGTGTACACAGCCAGAAGCATCTTTTTACGCAGTTCATTATAGCCGCCCATGATGGCTGAAGCCATTTCCACGATGTCGCGAACATTCTGGCCATCCTGAGCACTGACAATAATCGATTTGGTGGTGTTCCGGGCCATGGCGTCAAACTCATGAATATACCCGATTTCGGGGTACTTGTCCTGAACCAGCCCCATCGACATCACAAAATCATAGTTGGGGAGGTAGTCGCAGAGCTTGGCCATGTTGCCCACATCAGTTTTGGTTGACATCCGCCGCTCTAAGGTAAAAGGGTCTATGGTATACGGGCAGCAGGAACCAGTCCCATAATAACTCTTATGTCCTTCCAGGAACAGCGACCGGCGGCCGTTTCGGTGGGCCAGCACGATCCTCGACGGTACCGTGGCCATCGCTTTCTTGACGAGACCGGCGGGAATGCGGACGCGAGTGCCTTCGATCAGGGCACCGGCACCCTTAAGGAGAGCTAGAGCTTCTTCATGCAGCACCTCAACCCCAATGCTCTCCAACACTTCAAGCCCAGCCTGATGGATTTCCCGGATCTGATCATCAGTCAGGAATCTCAGGGCCGGCGCCTGTTGAATGGCGAAACTACTTCTCATAGGTTTGACCTCCTCTCAGTTTTGGGAAAGTTCTAAATCTAAGTTATAGTTTCGGCAAATACTTTCGAAATCCTCTCGCCGGCAAAGAAAATTTTCATTATGTTGAATTCAGGCCCCATGGGGAAAGGGCAGGCGATGAAGCCTGCCCTCTCGGGTGGGATAATAAAAATCCGGATTACTTGCCGTCCCAGATTACTTCGCCGGGATACTTTTCTCCCTTGAACTGAAGAATGAAACCAATTGGTTTTTTCCGTTCGCCGTCTTCCGCCCAGGACAGTTCCCCGGTGACAGACTGCATGTTTAAGGTTTTGGTGACGGCGCAAACCTGCTCCCTGGTGGGTATTTTTCCACCGTTGGCTTCGATGGCCGCGGCTATCGCCTTGACTGCTGTGACACCACCCTCATAGCCGAAAACGGACCAGGCTTCAGGAGTCTTACCGAACTTCTGCTGGTACTTGTCCATCCAGGCCTTTCCTTCAGCGGACCGGCTCAGGTCGGGGGCCATCGAAGTGTAATAGGTGCCTACAATGTACTTGCCGGCGATTTTCACCAGATCCGGGCTATCAACACCGTCGCCGCCGATCATGGCAGCTTTGACACCTTTTTCCGCCATCTGCTTCACCAGAAGTCCCCACTCCGCCTGGACACCGCCAAAATAGACTGCATCGGGTTTCTTCTGGGCAACGTTGTTCACAACGGCACTAAAATCGACTTCACCCTGGGTAATTCCTTCATACCCGACAACCTGTAGGCCGAGCTCTACGGCCTGGGCTTTGAATGCATCCGCAATGCCCTGCCCATACGCACTCTTATCATGGAGGACAAAAACGGTCTTCGCTTTTAATACCTGGAGAGAATATTTGGCTGCCGTAGCTGATTGGATATCGTCAGGCGTGGACACTCGTGCGATGTTCTTCAATCCCCTCTTGGTGATTGTGGGGTTGCTGGCAATCGGAATAGTAAGCAAATTCCCTTTGGCGTAGACTTCCGAAGCCGGTATCTCCACTCCGGAATTATAGTGGCCGACTACAGCGAGCACCTTCGGGTCTGTGATTAACTTCTGGGCTACGGCTACACCCATCTTGGGGTCGGCCTGGTCATCCTGAGGGACAAATTCCACTTTGAACCCCAGTTTTTCGATATCGGCTTTGTACTCTTCGATGGCCATTTGGGCGCCTAGTTTCACGGACTCCCCTGATTGGGCCTGTGCTCCGGAAAGAGGTGATGCGGAAGCGATCCTGATCACCGTGTCGCCGCCGCCGGAACCCTCGTCTTCGGACTTGGTGTTCCCTCCGCACCCCGCCAACAGAGTGATTGACAGGGCAGCAACACACATCACTGCCAATACGAGAAATAGCTTGCTTCTCCTCATTAAGGTCCCTCCTCCACTGTTGTCTTCGTAGTTTTCCTGAATTGACTCAAAAAAGGGAATTGCATTCAGCCGGCCACTTGTCCCCCCTTTCACTATTTCTTTACAAGACCTGTTTTCATTTTGACACCAACTATGTTCCAACTCCGCCAACAGGCGGTTCCCAATATGCCTGCAGCCAGTAACACCAGCGGCACCCAAGTCGCATTGTTTTCGGTTAAAACCGTGGTTTAAGGGCCGGAGCCCTTAAACCACTCGATGGAAGGGATGAGTGAATCAGGAGAAAGGATGTTCACAATTATACGGAAAATTGTTCAGTATAATTTGTTATTCTACCTTCCACCCAAAATTCCTTTCCGCAATCAGCTTGATGTCTGATTTTTTTGAAAAGTACGCATTTAAGGTGTTGCCCGCTACTTCGCGGCACACATTTTCTCCAGTTCGGCAAGTATAGGTTCGGGTAAAGGTTCCACCCGGTGAGTTTGGAGAATGGACACCGCTTTTTCGTTTGCCCTTCGGGCCAGTGTCTTTCCGCCCCCGGCCGCCCACTTGCTGTAAAAATCGCGGTCCAAAAGGCCAGGAATCCAATGTTCCCCGCGGAAATTCCGAAAGGTATGCTCCTCGCCCAAGAAGTTCCCCCCCGGCCCAACGTGTTTCAGAACCTTCACGGCCAAGGTTTCGTCGTTTACAGTAATCCCCTGCATGAACCGGCGAGCCATGCCAATGATTTCATCACCGGCCACCACCTGTTCCAGGCTCGCAGTCAACCCGCACTCCATGTATCCGATGTCGTGAACCAGGTTCGGGCCAATCATAGCTGCCAGCAGGATATTTTGGCCAATTTCCACTCCGGCCTGCTCGTCGAAGAGTTTGGAGTCCGTGCAGCCGGCAGTGCCAAACAGGGGTAGACCATAGAACAGCGACATTTCTCTCATGGCAATGTTGGCCAAGTACCACTCGGGCGAACCCCCGAGGGAATAGTTTGCACTTTTCATATCCATGATCGTAACCACGCCCCCATGAATGAACGGGGCTCCGGGGTTCTTCAGCTGATGGATTACCAGACCGCTCAGAATTTCGGCATTGCCGCAGACCAATGCTCCCGCCATGGTCACCGGACCGGTGGCGCCGGCCTGCACACCCGGGGTGTAAATCAGCGGGATCCCCCTCTCCGCGCATACGAGCAGTTTCTCCACAGAATCCCTGGGATGGCGCAAAGGAGTTGTCGGCTCCGAATAGTGAATTACAAAAGGATCTTGGGCCAGGTTATCCTCACCACCTGCAACTACAGCAGCCATCTGCAAACATCTGACCAGGTTGTCCTTGTCGTGCGAAGTAAAGACTACCGGCTTGGTGGTGTGGGACAAGTGAGTCAGAAACTGGTAGGTGTCAATCATGCGTTTCGGGTACTCCGATGATATGGCCATAGACATGACAAAATCTATGTTGGGGAGGGCATCAGCCAATCTAACCGCATTAGCAACATCGGCATCAACAGAACTTCTGCGACTCCCTGTGTATGGATCTATTATGTATGGGCAGTCGGAGCCGGTCCCAAAATAACATCTTCTATCTTCCAGGTACATAACCCGGTCTGAATTACGGTTGCTTATGGTAATCCGGTCCGGGGACGAACCGACAGCCTCAGTCACCATCCGGGAAGGAATCCGGACCAGATTCCCCTTCACCCAGGCACCCGCATCTTTTAACAAGGCCAGGGCCTCGTCTTCAAAGACTTCTACCCCTGTTTCCTCCAGAACCTCCAGGGTTGCCATCGAGATGGCTGATAGTTCATCTGCGGAAAGTAACGCCAGGGACGGATAGGCATGCAAAGATATGACCACCTTTCTTATTGATGTCCACGATTTCTCCTGTTCACAATTGTGGGTTTTTATTTCACTATACTTTTGTTTATTCTATCTCTTGTCCAAAATTCCTTTTTATGAGATTATTATTTTGAAAAAAGTTTATCTGTAGATAAGGTTGAGGAATAAAAGGGGAATTATTCAAAATGGATGTGGGAACACAGATCAAAAAACTGAGAAAAGAAAAGGGGTTCACTCTGCGGAAGCTGGCCGAGGAAACTGGGCTGTCAACCGGCTTTCTTCATAATGTCGAAAACGATATCAACAGTCCGACTATCAGCTCTCTCTGGAAGGTATGCCAGGCTCTCAATGTGAACATCTACGAACTTCTGCAGCCAAGCCCTCCATTGTCCAGAACGGTCAGGAAAACGGAAAGGGTTGAGCTCTTTCACTCCGTTGAATCACGGATGAAGTACGAACTTCTGTCAGCCCCTGATGTCGAGAGGTTCCTGAGGGCAGTGATCGTCACCATCGAGCCCGGAGGTTCATATGGTGATGTCGCCCTGGGGCATGCTTCTCCGGAATTTGGACTGGTTCTGACGGGCCGCCTGGAAGTGGAGGTTGCCGGGGAGGCGTACCTCCTTGATGAAGGAGACACCATATTTATTGAGTCCAACGCTCCCCACCGCATCCGGAATGGCGGAGCTTCAGAGTGCCAGAGTTACTGGATCGTCCTGACACCATAAAACGGAAGAAAGGATTAACCCACAGCCTGAATCTAAGCATGATCTCCTATTTGAAAAAACGGGCACCGGGTGTAATCCGGTGCCTTAAACTAAAAAAACGAGTGATTAAAACCTGCTCCCACCACCTGGAACCCGATCATCAGTTCAAGAAAAGGGCACCAGCGTGAACTGCAAGCCCTTCTCCCCCACAGAAACCGGCACTTTCACCCTTCCATCCATTGCTTCGAAGAGGAAACCGTTAACGGCAAACATACCTGCCGCCGGTTTATGGTTTTCCCGGTTCCGGATGGACATGTTCAGGAACCTGGACCGGCGGTCCGGGGGAACAGCCCCGCACAGCCATTTCCTGGTTACAGCCCCGGTATCGGCCATGGTCTGACCAGGTTCAATCTCCAGCTGCAGCTGGTAATCACTTTGCTGTCTGCTGTAAAGGCTCAGTGTAGCCGAACTGTAAACGACAACCTCCCATGTCCCCGGTTTAGGGTCATCCACAAAAGTCCTGACCTCATCCCCGACTGCGGTGTCTGCCGGTCCCAGGCCGGCGTAGTCGGTGACCCGGGCCTCTCCGCCCCCAGGATCGATCAGGTGGATCCGGGCCCGGCCCAGACTCTGTCCGGCTGACCGGGGAACCGATAAACCGGCGGTCAGTTTTTCCGCTCCGGCAGGAACCCGAACAAAGTACCTGCGGTATTGGGCAGGTCCCAAATTACCTCCGACCACGCAGCGGCCGTCTTCATTCAACCGGACCGGAACCATTACCGTAATCAGGGCTTCCGCAACCGGTGCGGTTGAACCAACAACAGAACCGGTAAGGATAGCCGTATAAAGGCCTGGTTCAGTTGCGGGGTCGAAGGTGACCTCAATCCGGCGCGCGCGCCCGGGGGCAACAATGGAAGTGGCGGGACGCGGCACTGCCCACGGTTGGCTGGCTTGCCACTTGAGGCTGATTGGTCTTCCAGACTGGTTTTCCACGGTGAAGGCGACGCGCCCTGGCAGAAACTCCCGCCCGAGGAACCCGCCCCCGCTTCCGTATTCCAGGTTGTACGTTTGCAGTCGATAGGTTGACGCTGCCCCTTGTCCGGCCAGGGCCCGCCAGGCCGCCGCCGCATCGATGACACCCCGCCCGACCTCAGCCGGGCTGAAATTGGCCACCGGGCGGGCTGCTTGGGCAATTGCCCGCTTAATCCGGCCCGGGTCGATCGTCAGCCCATTCCTCTTCGCGGCCGCTTCCAAAAGCAGGGCCACCGTTCCGGCAACGTGGGGGGCCGCCTACTCCGCCTGCCGTCAAGGTTGACATCCAGGGATAGAGCCGCCTCCCGCAGGAACCCGTAATGAACCACACCGCTCTGGGAGACAACACCGTCAAGATGATACCGGCCCCCGTTAGTGACAAGGTCAACTGCATAACCCCCGGCATCCTTCACCTCTGCTGATTTGGATGTATCGACGACACCCTCGTCAGTGAGGTCTTTCCAGTCGACAACCTTGGGCCGACCGTGACTGGTCAGTCTTAAATCGGGATGCCCGGCATCAACCCCGGTGTCAATAATGGCGATAACCTGGCCGGAACCGTCGACGGAAGCCAGCTTCTGCAGCTCAGGCACCCCCGAATCTCCTTTTTGGCAACCTCCAGGCTGGACCCGGGATCGCGGATCTGCACCCCGTCACCCTCGGCCAAGAAAAGAGGCAGCTCCCGCCCTCGCCGGCATGACCTGGTCTCCTCGAATGATGGGAAGGAGGCATGGGAAGCCAGACCTGCCGGTCCATTTGGGCCCGACCGGAGGTCGGGGGTCGATGTTGTTGGGGTAATGGCCGGCAGGGGGGAATATTCAATCGCCGCGAAGGAAATCTCCCCATTCTGGCTCAGGTTAAATTTAATTTGGCTTCCCGGGGCAACCCCCTCCCAGGCAACCGCTCTCCTCCCAGAGTAAACCGGTGCCCCAGGAGCAAGGGCAAACGTGATCGTTTCCGTCCCCAGGACCACTTCAACTTGCTCGCCCTTGGGTTCAAGCCCCTGAAACAACCCGGCCAAGTCAAAACTGCCGCCGAGGTAGTCCAGGAGCCGTTTAACAATGGCGGCTGCCTCCGCCCGGGAAACCGCCCGGTCCGGGTGAAACTTCCGTCCGCGGCCCCGGACATCAACTCCTCCTGGTAAGCAGCAGCAATAAAAGGAACCGCCCATCGCTTGAACAACCCCCGGTCGCCAAATGGCAGGCGAGCCGCGGTCAACCGGGAACCTTCATCTCCTGTAGGCGGAGGCAGTTCCGCCATCCGCGCCAGAACAGCGGCCATCTCGTCCCTACGCACCAAGACCTCCGGCACGAACCGGTTCTGTCCTCTTCCGGAAACCCAGCCCATTTCCCAGGCAATTTCAATGGAGCCATTGGCCCAGTAACCCGGCGTTACATCGGTAAACCCCGTTTGCACCTGGAATAAGGAAGCCATATCATCCGTCAGCCCGGAGGCTACAGTGAGAAGATGAACCAGTTCTGCCCGGGTTATTGGTCGCTCTGGGTAAAAACGTCCATCGGGGAGCCCGCTCATTATCCCCCGGGCAGCCAATTGATCAATATCCGCCGCCGCCCAGTGTCCCTCAGTATCCGGAAACGCTGACGCCACTCCGGGAACCGCCAGAACGGCAAAAACCAAAACAGTTATGACAAAGACACACCGGAGACCAGATCTTGTAGCCACTGCGTCACGCCTCACATGCATTAATATCAGGAAAAAATAACCTTTGTCGATGGATTCGACAAATGGTTGTCAACTCCTTGCCTCTATTTTTCGGCACTGGATCGCGTAAATACCAAAGGTCCGGCTTAAGCCGGACCTCTCGTCAGTTCTTCACGTACGATTTGGTTAACCAGTCTGCCGTCAGCTCTGCCCTTAACTTTGGGCATCAGCGCCGACATGACCTTCCCCATATCTTTTTGATCCCTTGCCCCTACCGACTGAACGGCTTCCCGGGCGAGGGCGCGAATCTCATCTTCAGACAACTGTTGGGGGAGATATTCCATCAATATGGATATTTCGGATTCGAGAGTCCTGACAAAGTCTTCGCGGTTGGCTTTCTCGTATTCCGGAATCGCATCACGCCTCAGTTTGACTTCTCGGGCCAGCACCTCCACGGTTTCTTCGTCGGATAGTTCATGACCTCGGTCAATCTCGGCGTTCTTGATGGCGGCGCGGGTCATTCGAATTACTGAAACCTTAAGCTTCCCCGCTTCCCTCTCCTTCATGGCCCGTTTCATGTCTTCCCACAACAGGTCCCTGAGAGACAATTAAGAAAACCTCCTAGCTGAACTTTCGCTTTCTGGCAGCTTCGGACTTCTTCTTCCGGCGAACACTAGGTTTTTCATAGTGTTCCCGTTTTCTTACTTCTGACAGAACGCCGGCTTTTTGGCATGATTTCTTGAACCGCCTTAGGGCGCTATCAAGGGATTCATTCTTGCCGACCTTTACTTCGCTCACCCCGATCTCCCTCCCTCCACTACCATCCCTAATGCCTTGACGAGGGGAAAACCTGTTTATGTCACAAATTGATCATTAAATCTCAAGGGCAGTGGCAAAACTACACTGCTATATTATACAAGAACCCCAAGGGAACGTCAACCACTAACCCGGCGGCCAGTGCAGCTGGCGACCACCGAGCAGATGGAAATGAAGGTGCTCGATCGTCTGTCCGCCATCACCACCGCAGTTGTTTACCAGGCGAAAGCCGCTGCTGGCAACACCAAGATCGGCTGCCAGTTTTTTGGCCACTTGGTGGATGTGCGCCACCAAGAAATTATCCTCTTCAGTCAAAGCAATGAGGTCGGAGATATGCTTCCTGGGAATGATCAACACGTGCACCGGAGCGGCGGGGTTGATATCGTGAAAGGCAATAACCTTGTCGTCCTCATAGGCTATACTGCTCGGTATTTCTTTCGCCACAATTCTACAAAAAAGACAGGGCACTTATTTTCACCTCCCCGGGGGGGAACGTCAGGACTATGATGGAGCAATTCGACACCCCCGGCCAAAATCCTGCTCTGCCACCACCGGGGGAGACCTTAACTGTGAGAAAGTCTTCCAATTATTTGGTCCTCAAAAACCGCGGTTATCTCGGTGGGGACCAACTCGCCTATTAGCTCACCAGGGCCGGGGCAGGCGATATCCAGGTAGTTATCGCTCAGCCCCCGGTACCAATTATCCCCTGTTCCCGCCATCCTTAAACCGGGTGGTACCCGGGAAAGCGGTTCCTCCACCAACACTGTTAAAGAACTGCCGATAAACCCCCGGGCATATTCCCCGGCGAGTTCGGACGCCAACCCCATCAGCAGGCTGCTCCGCTCCTCTTTCAATGGGGGAGCGACCTGATCTGGGTACGATGCCGCCGGAGTCCCGCTGCGGGGGGAGTATTTGAACACATGAATCCGGGAAAAACCCATCGACCGGGCGAACTGCAGCGAGTTTTGGAATTCCCTGTCTGTCTCCCCGGGAAAACCGACAATCATATCAGTGGTCATGGCGGCTTCAGGAATCCGCTGCCGCACAAGCTCCACCACCCGGGAGAACTCCGCGGTTGTGTACCGGCGCCCCATCCGGTGCAGCACCCAATCGTCGCCGCTTTGCAGGGGTATGTGAAAATGGCGGCAGCACGCGGGACTGCCGGCAATGGTCGCCACCAGTGACTCCGTGACCCGGGTGGGCTCAATGGAACTGAGCCTCAGCCTGGGCAGTTCCGGTACTTCCTCAGTTATGTTATTGATCAGCCAGGCCAGGTTAATCCCCTGTCCCAGGTCCAGACCATAGGCACATGTGTGAATGCCGGTAAGCACAACTTCTTTGAACCCCGCGCCGGCCAGCCTCCGCAGTTCCGCCAGCACCCGCTCCGGGGAACGACTGCGAACCGGCCCACGGGCATAGGGAACAATACAGTATGTACAGTACTGGTTGCACCCCTCCTGGATTTTCAGAAAAGCCCGCGTCCGGGAGGTCTGTACATCAACCGGCAGTTCCTCGAACTCCGTTACCTGCCTCACATCGCTGACAAGGTTGAGGGGCTGCCCCCCCTTGGTAATTGTCCCAACCAGTTCCGGGATGCGGGCCCTGTCGTGTGTGCCCACTACCAGGTCAACCCCCGGTATGCTGATAACATCTTCCGGAGCTGTTTGGGAATAGCAGCCGGTAACGACCACAAGGGCATCTGGATGCTTTCGGGAAACCCGGCGGATTAGCTGCCGGGACTTTCTGTCTCCAAGGTGGGTCACGGTACAGGTATTTACGACATAGACATCGGCCTCTTCCCCGGAGCCCACCACCCTGTAGCCCCGGTTGCGGAACAACCCCGCCAGGGCCTCGGTTTCACTCTGATTGACCTTACATCCAAGGGTGTGAAAAGCGACACGTCTTTCCATGGATTATTGAACCCCCTGACTTCCCTTGCGTCCAAAAAGGCCGGACAACCGTGTGCGTCTCTTTCGCGCTCATCGAGCCTGGTACGATTAATTCCACCACAAATTCCATTCCTGGCGGCCTCATACACTCAGGCCATCCTAATCACTGACAATGGCCCCTCCTAAATCACCAAGTTCGTACATGACCGCCGCCAGCGTGACTACCCCCGCAGTTTCAGTCCTCAAGATCCTTGGTCCCAGGGACACCGAGATGGCGCCCGCTTGGGCGGCCTGAACGACTTCCTCGGCGGACAGTCCCCCTTCGGGGCCGACTAGAATATAGACGGCACCCCCGGCGGTAACCCGGTGGGCGTGGGCCTTGAGGGCCGCCTTCAACCCGGTGCTCCTTTCCTCCTCCCAGGGGAGGATGAGCAGCGAACGCGGCTCGGCAGCATTAACTGCGTCAAACCAGGTCATTATAGGCCCGACGACCGGAATAACAGCCCGCCGACACTGCCTGGCGGCCTCCGCGGCAATCGACTGCCACCGCTCCAGTTTGCGGCCCGACCGGTCCGGATCGACCCGGACCACGGTCCGACTGGTAATCACGGGAATAATCCCGCTCACGCCCAGTTCGGTACTCTTTTGAATGACCAGTTCCAGTTTGTCTCCTTTGGGTATCCCCTGCACCAGCACCACCCGGATCGGCGATTCGGTTTGCACCTCAACCTGCTCAACGATGGCGCACTTGGCCGATCCCGGCAGCATCTCCCTAATGACGGCCCGGTATTCCATGCCGCTGCCGTCAAATGCTGCGACCCTGTCACCAACCCCCAGCCGCAGCACCCGCTTTAAGCGGTTGAACTGATCCCCGGTAACATAAACAAGGCCATCATTAAGGGTGGCCGCATCAACCCTGAACCTGTGCATCGTACTTCCCCTCCGGGCCGGCAGCTACTAAGAACCAGTCGCCATCGCGCCTGATCTCCCTGACACCCAACCCCGCTCCCCGAAAAGAGCGGCTAACATCCTCCAGACGGCCGGCAATAATCCCGGACGCCAGAAACACCCCGCCCGGCGCCAGAATTGGTGCCACCTGGCCGGCCAGGCGCATAACCACATCGGCTATGATATTGGCCACCACCAAATCAACCGGGCCGGAAACTCCTTGCATCAAGTCACCCTGGGTGACATTGACCCGCCCGCCAAGGTTGTTGAGCTCGACATTGGCCCTGGCTGCTGCAATTGCCACCGGGTCGTTATCAATGGCGAGCACTTCCCCGGCACCCAGCAAGGCCGCGGTAAGGGCCAGAACGCCAGAGCCTGTCCCCACGTCAACCACCCGGCGCCGACCAGGGACCAACGATTCCAGGGCCCTGACGCAGAGGGTCGTCGTGGCGTGAGTGCCTGTTCCGAAGGCCATTCCCGGGTCGAGGCGAACCACAAGTTCCCCCGGGACAGCCTCGTACGCTTCCCAGGTCGGGCAAACGACAACCCTGTCACCCACTTTTTGTGGTTTAAAGAAGGCCTTCCAAGCATGTGCCCAATCCTTCTCGACCACCTCCGTCACGGAAGTGGACAGAACAGAGTCAGGAGGGAGGCCGGTCAATAACCGGCGAAACTCGTCCCACTTTCCCGGCCAGCCCTCATCCAGGGGAAGGTAGCCCTTAACAACCACGTCTTTCCTTTCCAGAAACCCGGCCCGAAGTTCATGACAGTCCCACTCACGGCGGTCGATGTATCCCGCCGCTACCCGGGGATCCTCAATCGCCACTCCCCCGGCGCCTATCCGGTAAAAAAGTTCGATCAATTCTTCTTCTGCCCCGGGTCGGACTGAAACGCTCATCTCCTGCCAGTTCATTTCCCCAATCCCTTCCTATTCCTTGACAGCCCCCATGTATAGGAAATTATCCATATGATGATTTCCTATGCATCCAAAAAGCCGGAAATCTCTATCCGGCTTGGAGTTTTCCCGAAAATTATTTGGAAAAGGCACGTTTCCAGAAACCCTTGTCCTTCCCTGTATCTTCTTCCCCACCGCTCTCGGCAAACTGCCGCATCAGTTCACGCTGCTTCTCCGTCAGAGCGGTGGGGGTTACGACCTTGACCAGAATGTGCTGATCCCCCCGGCCAAACCCCCGCAAGTTCGGAATCCCTTTCCCCTTCATGCGGAAGTTGCTTCCCGTCTGGGTTCCTTCCGGGATGCGCAGTTTGGTCTTACCTTCCAAGGTGGGGACTTCGATTTCATCCCCCAGGGCTGCCTGGCTGAACGTAATCGGAATCTCGCAGAACACATCATACCCGTCCCGGCGGAACACCTTGTGTGGTTTGACCGAGATATAAACATAGAGGTCGCCGGGTGGGCCACCCCGGGCACCGCCCTCTCCCTCACCGGCCATGCGTAGGCGGGAACCGTTGTCAACGCCGCCGGGCACCTTGATATGAATCGCTCGGTTTTTCCGGACGCTGCCCGACCCCCGGCACTCCTTGCATGGGGTTTCGATAATCCGCCCCTCACCCTGGCAGCGGGGGCATGGGCGCACCGTCTGGAACCGTCCAAACGGAGTGTTCTGGCTCTCCGCCACCTGGCCCTTTCCACCGCAGGTTGGGCAGGAACTGGAGTGCGTACCCGGTTCTGCCCCTGTCCCTTGGCATACCGGGCAGGATTCGGTTCGGTTGATCTGCACATCCTTTTCCACGCCAAAAGCAGCCTCTTCGAAGGATACGCTCAGATCAAGCCGCAGATCCGCTCCCTTCCGGGGGCCCTTTGCCTGCTGACCGCCACCAAAACCGCCTCCGAAAAACATATCGAAAATATCGCCAAAACCGCCAAAGTCGGAACCGGTACCCCCAAATCCGCCGCCGAACCCTCCGAACCCGCCTGCTTCCGGCCCTACATGCCCGAACCGGTCATATTGGGCTCTCTTGTCAGAGTCACTCAAGACTTCATAAGCCTCGGAAATCTCCTTGAATTTCTCCTCGGCTTCCTTCTTATTGGGGTTCACATCGGGGTGGTACTGCCGGGCCAGTTTGCGGTAGGATTTCTTAATCTCTTCGTCCGATGCGTCTTTGTTTACGCCCAGAACCTCGTAATAGTCTCGTTTGCTCAACCCCAACCACCTTCCTCTTCGGGGCCTTGGTTCGCCTACTATGCTGTGTCAACACTATATTATAGTCGAAACGGAAATGTTTGTTGCCTAACCGGGAAAGGGGGCCGAAAAAGCCCCCTGTCTTTCTACCCGCTCCTTCGGTTACTTATTTTGGTCATCTACCTTGTAATCGGCATCAATAGTCTGGCCATCGCCGGTCGGGTTGGCTTCCGGCCCCGCCGCTCCCCCGTCTGCGCCGGGGGTTTGCTGATAGATCTTGGACGTCATGGCATAAAGTGCGGTGGTCAACTCTTCTTTCTTGTTCTTAATCTTTTCTACATCTGAGCCGTTCAGGGCTTCCTGCAATTCCTCGATGGCTTTGCGGATTTTATCCACATCGTCCGGGTCAGCCTTGCCTTCAAACTCTTTCAGGGTTTTTTCAGTTTGATAAATCAACGAGTCGGCCTCGTTCCGGGTCTCAACCTCCTGTTTGCGCTTTTTGTCTTCGGCGGCAAACGATTCGGCATCCTTGACCATATTCTTGATGTCATCTTCCGACAGGCCGCTGGAAGAGGTAATGGTAATCCGTTGTTCCTTTCCGGTTCCCAGGTCCTTGGCGGAAACATGGACAATGCCGTTGGCATCAATATCGAATTTGACCTCGATCTGGGGCACCCCCCGCGGAGCCGGCGGAATTCCCCCCAACTGGAACCGGCCCAGGGTCTTGTTATAAGCTGCCATCTCCCTTTCTCCCTGGAGGACATGAATATCCACTGTCGTCTGGTTATCACCGGCAGTGGTAAATATCTGGCCTTTGGAAGTGGGGATGGTCGTGTTCCGCTCAATTAGTCTTGTGAACACTCCGCCCAGGGTCTCGATCCCCAGAGACAGCGGGGTGACATCAAGAAGAACAATGTCCTTAACCTCACCGCCGAGAACCCCTCCCTGAATCGCTGCACCCAGAGCGACGACTTCGTCCGGGTTAATTCCTTTGAAGGGTTCCTTGCCCAAGAAGTTCTTGATGGCTTCCTGGACGGCAGGCATCCGAGTTGAGCCGCCCACCAGAAGCACTTTACCAATATCCTTGGTTTGAAGACCCGAATCAGCAAGGGCCTGCCGGGTCGGCCCCATAGTCATCTCCACCAGATCTGCGGTCATTTCCTCAAACTTGGCCCGTGTCAGCGTCAGATCAAGATGCTGCGGCCCGTCTGCGGTCGCTGTGATAAAAGGAAGATTAATGTTGGTTGTCATAACTCCGGAAAGCTCGTGTTTGGCCTTCTCGGCGGCCTCCCGCAGCCTCTGCATGGCCATCTTGTCTTTGCGCAGGTCGATGGCATTGCTCTTCTTGAACTCATCAACCATCCAGTTTATGATCCGCTCGTCGAAGTCGTCCCCACCCAGGCGGTTATTTCCCGCGGTAGCCTTGACCTCAAAGACGCCTTCACCCAGCTCCAAAATGGAAACATCAAAGGTGCCCCCACCCAGGTCAAACACAAGGACTGTATGCTCGCCTTCTTTGTCCAATCCGTAGGCCAGGGCCGCCGCAGTCGGTTCGTTAATAATCCGCTGCACATCCAGGCCGGCTATCCTCCCCGCATCCTTCGTCGCCTGTCGTTGGCTGTCGGTAAAATACGCCGGAACGGTGATTACCGCCTTGGTCACCGATTCTCCCAGGTAAGCTTCGGCATCTGCTTTCAGCTTCTGCAGGATCATGGCCGAGATTTCCTGGGGCGCGTAATCCTTATCATCGATCTTGACCCGGAAATCGGTACCCATGTGCCTCTTGATGGACATGACGGTTTTGTCCGGGTTGGTCACTGCCTGCCGCTTGGCAATCTGGCCCACAAGCCTTTCCCCGGTTTTCGAAAAACCAACCACCGAAGGGGTAATCCGGGCACCCTCCGGGTTCGGGATGACGATCGCTTCCCCACCCTCCATGACGGCAACGCAGGAATTTGTTGTTCCCAGGTCTATGCCAATGATTTTGGCCATAACCATCAACCTCCTGTATCCTACTTATATCTTTCTTGGTCTGTATATTCGGCTATCCTCACTATTTATTCAGCCTCGCGGCTTGAGCCCGAATTTCGATTCACCAGTACCATGGCCGGCCTGATTACTTTATTGCGGAGCATGTAACCTTTACGGTACTCCTGGGCAATCACGTTGTCCGGGGTATCCTCTGATTCCTGCTGCCCAACCGCCTCATGATACCGGGGATCAAACTGTTTACCAACAGCCTCAATCGGCTGTAACCCCTCTGCGGACAAAATATCCTGAAGCTGCCGGCCGATCATTTTCAGACCCCGGAGCAAAGCCTCAAGGTCAGCGTTCTCCCTGGCGGCCTGATCGGCCCGATCCAGGTTATCCATGACAGGCAGCAGCGCCGATATCACTCTCTCGCCGGCATACTGAATCAGTTCTTCCTTTTCCAGGCGGGTGCGTCGGCGCAGGTTCTCCAGATCCGCCTGTGCCCTCAGATACCGCTCCCGGTTTTCCTCGGCGGCCCTGGCGGCTTCAGCCAGCTTTTCCGCCAGTTCTGCAGCCCCAAGCTCTTTGTTATGGTCGTCCTCAGACTCTAAAAAATCTGCCGCAGCGCCCTCGACCACGTCCTCAAACGGATCTGGTTGGGCCCGCCCGTTACCGCGGGCGTCGGTTCCCACCCCGGGGCTGCTCATCGGGCCTTTGTCCGAATTTTCTTCCCATTCCATGCAACTGACCTCCCAAACGAAGCCTTATGGCTCCACATCCATAATCGAGTTCTTTCGTTCTCCCGGCTCTTCCCGTTTCTTGATAATCGTGTCGATCCGGAGAATGGCTTCAGCCAGTTCCCCGGCCGCTTTCAGTGCATAAATCTTGACCAGGGCAGGGTCGACGATGCCCATATCCCACATATCGGCAATGTCCCCAGTATCGCAGTCAACAGACAGGGAGTTCCTTCCCCGTTCCGCCTGGGCTGCCAGGACATCGCCCAGCTTTTCCAGGGGGTTGTAGCCCGCATTGGCCACAATCTGGCAGAAGGGGCGCTTGAGGGCATCAGCGACACAGTCCACACCGTAGGCAGCCATCCCCCGCACATCCTGTCTGACCCTTGTTACTTCTCTGGCTACCGCCAGTTCTACAGAACCCCCACCAGGGAGTACTCCGCCGCGAACGGAAGCCTGTACGGAAGATGCAGCATCCTTGGCGATTCTTTCCCGCTCCCCGACCACCTCGGTGGTAGCGGCCCCCACCAGGACGGTCGCCATCGGTTTTCCCCCACCGCCGATAATCCGGAAGTGTTCCAGCTTCTCGTCTTCGAAGGCCCGGTCGGCATGGCCGAGGTATTTTTCCAGGTCGTCGTCAGACTTCTTCAACCCGGTCCTTTTAATCATCCTGGCTCCGGTGTGTTCAGCCGCTTTGCGCAGTTCCTTGCTCGATACTCGCTGCAGGACCACCACACCGGCATCAGTCAGTATTTCCTCAGCCATGTCATCAACACCGCGATCAACGAGGACAAGGTTTACTCCCAGGGCCGCAATTTTGCGGAGGTTTTCCTGAAACTGGTTTTGAAGCTCCAGGTACCGGTTGAAGCCTGTCTCAGTGCCAAGAGCCTCATCCTCAACCTCTTCCGGTTCCAGGGCATCGTCCACGATCAGAACTCTGACCGGGCCAATTTCCTTCGGCATCTGATCGCTTAGGCGCTGCTTGTTCAGGATTACCCCTAAAAAAACTTCGTTGCTTGCCCCTTCAATGGCCTTGATGGTGTCGGACAGCTTGAACCCGGGATCCCGGAGTTTGTCGGCGCCGATAAGCTGAGAGGCCTCCACGACCAGATCAGCAATGTCTTCATGTTCCCTGCCGGCCACTAAGGCCACCCGGCGTAGAACAGCCTGATCATTCTCCCCAATCGATTGGGACATGGTTTGGAACATTTCCAAGGCCTTGCGGACCCCTGCCCGCAGCCCCTCAATCACCCGGGCCACTGGCACTCCCCGGACCACCTGGTTCACACCCTCGTTGATGAGGCTGCCCGCCAGGATGGTAGCGGTGGTTGTCCCGTCTCCGATCTCGGACTGCTGCGCCTTAGCCGTGTTGATCAGCATCCGGGCCGCCGGATGGTTTACCTCCATCAAATTGAGGATAGTCACTCCGTCATTGGTGATGACCACATCCCCGAATTTGTCGACGAGCATCGTATCCAGCCCTTTGGGCCCGATGGTCCCTTCGACAGCGGAGGCCACTGCCCGGACAGCATTGGCGTTGGTATTTAATGCGGCTAGGCGTTCGTCAACTTCCGAGTTGTTGCTGACCTGTTTGACACTCAACAAACGGTACCCCCTCTATCCGGAATAAAACTTCTCAAGGCAGTCGGACAATACGGTGGTCATAAACTCGATCAGCCCGGCCGCCCTGGAATAGTCCATCCGCGTGGGCCCTAGAAGACCGATTGTGCCGATTACCCTGCCGTTAAGTTCGTAGGTCGCAGTAACCAGACTGCAGTCCTGAATTTCCGTTATTCTATTCTCCCCACCTATTTTAATCGTTAGACCCTGGCCGCCCGATTCAGTGAGCAGGTTTCTAACCAACCCCTCTTCCTCCAACATCCCCAGCAGGGATTTCAACCGGGCAACTTCTCTGAACTCGGGCTGGTTTAAAATATTCAAGGTGCCCCCGAGGAAGACCCTATCCGCGTTCTCGGAACCAGAACCAGGCTCCAGGATGCCAATAACCTGATCGAGAACCATCCGGTACCGGTTCAGTTCTTGAAATACCCCTTCCAGCACCGTCCGGGTGAGCCTGTCAGGGTTCAACCCTCCCATTTGCCGGTTAATCACATCGGCAATATGACGCAGGTCAATTTCACCCAACCACTCGGGAACTTCCAGGATCTGGTGCTGTACCGCCCCGTTCCTGTCGACAACCACCAATACGGCTTTGCTCGGGGCAACATTAATGATTTGTATCTGTTCAATCGTAGAGAGAGTGGAACCGGGGACCGTGGCGAGTGTCGTGTATGAAGTCAACTGGGATAATACCCGGCTGGTTTCCTGGATCATCTGCTCGACTACGTTTCGCCTCTTTTGCATCAGCGTCAGAACCAGGGATTCTTCTTCAGTTGAGGGGCCCTGTTTTTGCATCAGGCAGTCGACAAAAAGGCGATAACCCTTGTCCGACGGGATTCTCCCAGCCGAAGTGTGTGGTTGTTCAATCAGGCCGAGCTCTTCCAGATCGGCCATCTCATTGCGGATTGTGGCCGGGCTTACCCCGAGATTGTATTTGCGGGCTATCGTTCGGGAACCTACTGGTTCGGCGGTAGCTATATAGTCCTTGACTATTGCCTCCAACACCTTTTTCTTTCTGTCATCGATTCCCATCTCGTCACCCCCTTGTTAGCACTCTACGGTCTTGAGTGCTAATCTTCCTAAATAAAAAATAGCACCGCCCCCACCATTTGTCAAGAACTTGAACCAAGGCCAACCGGAACCGGGTCCCGGAGCCGAGGGGGCAACTGTCCTAGTTACAGCACTGCTGCGCCTAACCGATCTCCGGAGCCAAAAAGTCCACAAACACTTCATTGGCCAGCAACAAACCCCGGGGAGACAATTTCAATCTGCCGTCGTCTACGGTCAGCAACCCTGTCGCCTTATGCCTGGCAATGGCCCTGCCAAACGCCCCGTCAACCGGCACCCCAAACCGTCTCTCAAAGGCCGCCATGTTGATCCCTTCAATTAAGCGCAAGCCAAGGAACATCGTTTCCGCCATTTCCTGGTCCAAAGAAACGTGCTCCACCTCCGCAACCGGCAGTTCCCCTCGGTTTACCATTTCCATATATGAGACCAGGTCGGTGCAGTTGGCCCAACGGCGGTGGTTCAGGTGGGAGTGGGCCCCTGCCCCCAGCCCGATATACTCTCCGTTTTCCCAGTAGTGGCAGTTGTGCTTTGATTTGTGCCCCGGCCGGGCAAAGTTGGATATTTCGTAATGGATGTACCCGCAGGCTGTCAGCATGGCCACTGTATCTTCGTACATGGCTGCCTCCTCATCCTCGAGGCAGGGGTTCATCACCCCCTGCTCAATCATCCGGGCTAACGGTGTTCCGGTTTCCACCTTCAAGCCATAAGTGGAAATGTGCTCCGGACCCATGGCCGCCGCGTTCCGGATTGTCTCGCGCCAGCCGTCCGGGGTTTGCCCGGGAAGAGCGAAAATGAGGTCGAGATTAACAGCGAATCCGATTTCCCGGGCTAAATCAAAGGCCTGGTACACTTCCTCCGGCCCATGTTTCCGGCCTATCCTTTTCAGCACACCCGCCTCCAGGCTCTGGACTCCCAGAGAAAGGCGGTTGGCTCCGGCGGCTTTGATGGCCTTGAGCTTTCCCCGGTCCACCGTTCCGGGATTAGCCTCAACGGTAACTTCACACCCTTCTATGGAACTAAACTCCCTGCCAACAGCCGCAAGAACGCCATCCAGTTGGTCGCCCGTCAGGACTGTGGGCGTCCCGCCCCCTATATATATGGAAGAAACAAAACTGTCGTCGAGGTCGGGGGTTCGGCCCGCCAGGACCGTCTCCCCGGCCAGAGCCTGCAGATAGCCCTGCACCGGCGCCGTCCCGACAGGCACGGAAAAAAAGTCACAGTACGAGCACTTTGCCAGGCAAAAGGGGATGTGAACATATAACCCCAACCCCAATGCTAACACCACCAAATTCGACCCGGTTTAGAAAACGAACCTCGCGAGGCAGACACCTGTCGATAGAAAAAGGAAACCGGTCCATCCAGGATCGGATCGCGGGGAAGAAGCAGGTTCGTTTCCCGGGATCCGCTGTTGTCCGGTCAATCGATCTTTAATACGGCCATGAACGCTTCCTGGGGGATTTCCACATTCCCCACCTGCTTCATCCGTTTCTTGCCTTCCTTCTGCTTCTCCAGGAGCTTCCGTTTGCGGGTAATGTCGCCCCCGTAACACTTTGCCAACACGTTCTTGCGCACCGCTTTTACCGTCTCCCGGGCAATTATCTTGTTGCCGATAGCCGCCTGAATCGGAACCTCGAACAGCTGGCGGGGAATGATCTGCCTCAGTTTCTCCGCCAGCGCTTTACCGCGGTTAAAAGCCTTGGCCTGGAATACTATGGAGGAAAGGGCGTCCACGACCTCCCCGTTCAATAAAATGTCCAGTTTGACCAGATCCGAACCCCTGTAACCACAGAGCTCGTAATCCAGGGACGCGTACCCCTTGCTCCTGGATTTCAGCTGGTCGAAGAAATCGTAGATGATTTCACTCAAGGGCAGTTCATATGTGAGCATCACCCGAGTGCCGGCCAGGTACTCCATCCCGATGTAGCTGCCGCGGCGTTCCTGGGCCAGTTCCATGACTGATCCCACAAAATCGGGAGGAACCATGACCACCGCTTTCACGTACGGCTCTTCCATTAATGCCACCTGGTTCGGTTCCGGCAGCTTGGTCGGGTTGTCCACCTCAAAGACATCGCCGTTTGTTTTAGTTACCCGGTAAATGACGTTGGGAGCTGTGGTGATCAGATCCAGGTTGTAGTGCCGTTCCAGCCTCTCCTGGACGATCTCCATATGCAAAAGCCCCAGGAATCCGCACCGGAACCCGAACCCCAAAGCCACCGACACCTCCGGCTCGAAAATGAGCGAGGCGTCATTCAACTGCAGCTTTTCCAGCGCGTCCCGAAGCGAATTGTAATCAGCCGCTTCCACCGGGTAAAGGCCGCAGAAAACCATCGGTGTGGCCTGGCGGTACCCCGGTAAAGGTTTTGCCGCCGGGTGCTTCACCCCCGTAATGGTATCCCCCACCCGGGTATCCGCGACGTTCTTGATGCTGGCAGCCACAAACCCGACTTCGCCCGCCCGGAGTTCATCAATTTCCTTGAGTCTGGGGGTAAAAACCCCAACTTCGGAAACCTCAAACTCCTTACCTGAGGCCATCATCCGGATGCGCATGCCCTTCCGGACGGACCCGTTGACCACACGAATATAAGAAATTGCTCCCTTATAGGAGTCAAAATGGGAATCAAAGATGAGGGCCTGCACGGGCCCGTCCAACTCCCCTTGGGGGGGCGGAATCCGTTGAATGATGGCCTCGAGGATCTCCTCAATGCCGATCCCCTGTTTGGCTGATGCCAGGATGGCCTCATCGGGATCGAGTCCGATCACTTCCTCGAGTTCCCTTTTCACCCTGTCCGGGTCGGCCTGGGGCAGGTCAATTTTATTGATAACCGGAATAATCTCCAGGTTATGGTCGAGCGCCAGGTACAGGTTGGCCAGCGTCTGGGCTTCGATTCCCTGGGCAGCATCCACAACCAGAATGGCTCCCTCACAGGCGGCCAGGCTGCGGGACACCTCGTAACTGAAATCGACATGGCCGGGGGTATCAATCAGGTTGAGGACATAGTCATGCCCGTCACGGCCGCGGTAGTTGATGCGCACAGCCTGAAGTTTAATTGTGATGCCCCGTTCCCGCTCCAAATCCATCTGGTCCAGAACCTGATCCGTCATTTCCCGCTCCGACAGGGCGCCGGTGAACTCCAGGATTCTGTCTGCCAGAGTCGATTTGCCGTGGTCGATATGGGCGATGATGCAAAAGTTGCGAATCCGTTTTGGGGAAACCAACCGTCTACCCCCCGTGCTGCGGGCCCCTGTTAGAGAGGCCTGGTTTATTATCTAAAATACCTTCTCATTCAACCTCTCGGTCTAATAACCGCGATCCCCGTCCCGCTTTCAGGCTTTGGCTCCCACGCGGGCGCGCTGGAACCGCCGCCGGAACAGGTCAAGGACCAAATCCACTTCTTCCATCCGCAGCAGGAAGACTAAAACCGCAAAAACCACAACTCCCATCGAGATGGCGCCGCCCACGGCGATGACCTGATTCAGTTTGGCGTGGAAGTGAAGGGCCCCCGCCAGAACCCGGTTAACCTCATAGGCAGCAGCGCCCATGGCAAGGGAAGCAGCCAACGTCTTAGTAAAAGAAGACAGCAGGCGGCTGCCGTCAATGCTGCCGATCTTGCGGCGAAGAAGTACCAACAGGATGATCAAGTTTACAATTCCGGCAACTGAATAACCCAGGGCCAACCCACCTTGCTTCATTGGCCCGATCAGCAGGAAGTTCAAGGCGATGTTCACAAAGATGGTAAATATACCAATAACCACCGGTGTCCGGGTATCCTTCAAGGAATAGAACACCCGGCTTAAAAACTGAATTGCCGAGTACGCAAACAGTCCGATGGCATAAAACATCAGTGCGTATGCGGTGGCCGCCGTATTGGCCCGGCTGAATTGACCCTGCTCAAACAAGAGCTGCACAATGGGGCCGGCCAGAGCAATCAACCCGATCCCGGAGGGCAGGGTAATAAAGATAACGCTTCTGATCCCCAGGGACATGTCCCTGCGGAAGGCTTCCTTTTGCCCACGGGCGGCATGAGCCGTCAGGGTTGGGAACACCGCCACAGCAATGGCGATGGCAAAGATGCCGATGGGAAGCTGCATCAACCTCTGGGCGGTGCGGAGGGCGGTAATGATGCCCTCGCTCAGTCCGCTGGCCAGGTTCTGGTTGACAAACAGGTTGAACTGGGTCACAGATAAACCAATCATCACCGGCAGCATCAAGAGGCCAATCTGCCTAACGCCGGGGTGTTTCAAGTTGAAAATCGGTTTATACCGCAGACCGATCTTGATTAGCGACGGAATCTGAACGGCAAAGTTGACAAAAGCACCGACAACGACACCTACGGAAAATGCGGCGATACCCCAGCGCGGCCCCAGGTGCGGGCTGAGCAAAACACCGACAACAATAATTCCCAGGTTATACAACACCGAGCCCAGAGCCGGCGCCAGAAACTGCTTGTATGAGTTCAACAGGCCCATGGCAATCCCGTTCATACCCATGAAGAATGTCTGAATAAACATGATTCTGGTCAGGGTCACGGCCATCTGCAGGCTTTCCGGCTTTAATTTCGGCACCAGTAGGTAGATCAGCGACGGGGTAAAAATCAGCCCGATGCCGATTCCGATCAGCATCAACACCATCACGATATTGAAAATGGTGCTGGCGACCTCCCAGCCTTCCTCTTCCCGATCGGTGGCGATATAGCCGGAGAAAACAGGAATAAAGGCCGAGCTTAAGGCCCCGCCCACTAGAAGCATATAAAGGAAATCGGGGATCGAAAAGGCGGCATTGTAGGCATCAGTGATGCTGTTTTGGCCAAACTTGGTAAGAATCACAACATCCCGGACATAACCCAGGATCCGCGACAAGGCCATAGCGATCATGATAATGCCGGCCGCTTTTGCCAATTTTGTTCCCGCTGTAGACATCAGCCGACCTCGCTTTTCTGTCGGAATTATCTCTACCTACTATATCATTTTTGCCTAACCCCCGAAAGAAGTTTTTTATTGCCACTTTTCCGCAATCCCCCGTTTTAGTAGGGCTGATGTCTCCTTAATCTGGACGCAAACCTCCCGCCCCCAACCAACTGCTGCCCGATAACCGTCTGCACAGCAGTCCTTCACAACTGACGCAACCTCCGCCAGCCCCTGAACGGCAAGCCGACCGTCTGCGGCCCCGAGCAGCCTGTCCTTCCCCGCCCGGGTCTCCCTGACAACTGCAGAACCGAAGTTACCTGTCAATCCTGCCACTCTGCCCCAATAAGCTTGAGCCAAATGGCCCACCCGCCCGGTCGTCCCCGCAGCCCGGTTTGCGAAGCCATTCACCTTTTCAGGAACCTCAGGCAGGTTCGCGGCCCAAAGGTGGGTGAATGCCTGCACCGATGTCCATGATTGATGGTAAGGGATTGCTATCCCTTTACCCAACACGGTGAGGTAGGCTGCCCCCCCGGACACGGAGACTCCGATCAACTGTTCTTCCCCGCTTAAGGTCAGGCTGTGCACCCCGGCGGCTGCCGTATTCAACCCCAGGATGACCAAAATCAACCCCAGGATTAAGACCATGTTAAACGGGCTGTGTTTGCCGTTCGTAAAATTACCTCCCCATGCCTCAACCAGAATCAAGGGGTTGTCCTCAGTCACTACAAATAGCCTAACCTTAATTTACCACCCTTAGTCTTGTCGGGCTCAGTAAAAAAAGAGCAGTTTACTATTTCCCCTTGAGAACCTCGCTAATGACCCTGGCCAGCATCACCGCCGAACGTTCCGCCTCGGAGCCCGAGTTTTTGTCACTGCCGATTTCGATCAGGAGCGAGTGCGGGTGAAGGTGCTGGTTGTACCGGCCTGGCTGCAGGCGGACACCTTTCAACAGGCCCGGATAATCCTGCTCCATTTCCTTGGCCAGGGTTTGGGCAAACTGATAATTCTCCTTCCAACGCGGATGGGGAAACCGGGAATCGGTGCCGACAATCAGCAGGATTTTGGCTACCTGCTGCCCGTCGATTTTTACGCGGGAAGCCTCGCGGGACGTGAGGCCCGAATCACGGTGAACATCCAGGATAACCCTCAGCGAAGGATTGGCCTTAAGCAGTCCGCGGGCTGTTTGCTCAGAATTAACATACGACCGGTTCCAGTCCGGAAAATCGTGAATAGTCTCGGCATGAACGGCGTTGATGCCGTAATCCTCCCTCAGGGCCTGGGCGAGAGTTGACCCTACAGCGAAAACCCCGCCATTCTTACCTTCCAGTTTTGCCTTCCCGTCTGAAGGTACGTACGATTCGGCGTTATGGGTGTGATAAATGCCGACAACGGCCGCGCCGGCCGGAAATATCTGCCCCTTATCACCCTTATCCGCTTCGGGAAGCAGCGGCTGGTCGGGGACGGCGACTTCCTCCTCATCCTCCGCCTCAACCTCAGGCAAAACAGGAACCGATACCGGACTATCGGCCCCTCCTCCCAGCAGGGCTACCTGGCTTCGAAAAAGCGATTTGGGATCCCCTGACTGGATGCCGGTTAGAAAAAAGAAAACATCGGATACGGTGCCGGCAATCCCGCCGACCGTGGAGCCGGTTCCGGAGTTGGACAGGCCAGCTGCCGGCAGACAGGTGTTGATCATGCCATGTACCAATTGATCCGGGATGGTTGGTCTCACGATTACCGGATTTGTTTGCGCTGCACGTACAGGTGCCAAGGCCGGCACTGGATCGGGGCCATAAAGTCGGAGACTGAACAAGGCAGCTATAAACAGGGCCAGAACCAGAACCATCTTGGTTCTGTGGTTCTGTCTTCCGAGGAGTCTCTGAAACTTTCTCTGTCTCAATCGTTGATGTCTGAACCGCCACACAACCACCACCCCCCAAATAGATGGTATTCCCCGGTTTGGAAAATTATTCTATTAACAAAACCGCTTCCGGGATTAGATTCGGAAGCGGTTCGCTCAGGATGGTTCTTCGTCTTCATTGGCGGGTCCTAAAGGCGTCAACGAATCTCGATAGGAACGAAGGAGTCAATAACGCCGACCACAAATGCCGCCAGTACCGCTCCTATTAAAGAGACCGACAGGAACCCGGGAATGATAAACTGGGCAAGGTAGATAACCGCTGCGGATGTAACAAAACCGACCAACCCCCTGCTCCGGGGGGAGATTCGCCTACCCATCAGCTTTTCCACGGCAAACCCAATCACCGTTATGGTCACAGCAGCCACCAGAGCACCCGTAAATCCCGCCACATTGAACCCCGGGAGCAAGCGGCCAACCAGGAGAATAACCAAGGCTGAAACGATAAACCGGGCAATTGTCCCTATCACGATTCCACCACCTTCTGCTGAAAGTCAGAATTAGGATAACCGGAGACAATGGCAGCTATGCGCCGCCGCATTTTTTCCATTCATTACTTGCTTTTTAGAAGTGGTCGTGATACTATATTTACTGTCGATCATGCCTTCATCCGAGGAGGTGACATAGACTTGCCAAATATAAAATCCGCCATAAAAAGGGTACAGATTATTGAGGCACGCGCATTGGTTAATGCGTCGGCCCGTTCGGCTCTGAGGACTTCAATCCGCAGATTCGATGAGATTGTGGCTACCGGAAACGTTGAAAAAGCCAAGGAAGCCCTGGTCAAGGCCGTTCATAACCTGGACAAGGCAGCTTCCAAGGGTTTAATCCATAAAAACTTGGCTGCCCGGAAGAAATCGCAGCTTATGCGCAAATTCAACGGTGTCAGTTAACTCAACAGCACAAGAAGAACAGTTCCGCAAGGAAGAGAAAACCTGTTACTGTCGTAACAGGTTTTATTATTTCACAACCGCTATTACCCAAATCAGCTCAGGTCGGTTCCCCGATGCCCAAAAGGGCCTTTTCCCCGGCCTATCTCTATTCCTTGGAGGAAAACACCTCTTTGGCAGCAGTGAGAGAGCCCAGCAGGCTAACCACTTCAGTAGGGATAACCAGCTTGGTAGCACTGCCCTCCGCCAATTTTTCCAGAGCTTCCAGAGAACGTACGGCCACAACCTCTTTGGTTGGTTCAGAATCCTTGATCGCCCGGAAAACGAGTTTAGTACCTTCCGCCTTTGCCTGTTGGATGGCGAGGATCGCCTCGGCCTCACCCTGGGCCCGGAGAATCTGGGACTGTTTCGAACCTTCGGCCTGGCGGATTGAGGCTTCTTTCTGCGCCTCAGCGGTAAGAATCGCCGCTTCTTTCTCCCCTTCCGCCCGCAAAATCGCCGATTTTTTCTCACCTTCAGCCCGGAGAATTACTTCCCGACGTTCCCTTTCCGCACGCATCTGTTTTTCCATAGCTTCCTGGATGTCCTTGGGAGGCATGATATTTTTTAGCTCCACCCGGTTTACCTTAATTCCCCACTTGTCGGTAGCCTCGTCCAGAATTGAACGCAGTTTGGTGTTGACCACATCTCGGGAAGTCAGAGTGGAGTCAAGGTCCATCTCGCCAATGATGTTGCGCAAGGTTGTAGCTGTAAGGTTTTCAATGGCAGAAATGGGGTTGGATATCTCATACGTGTACCGGACAGGGTCTGTAACCTGAAAATACACCACGGTATCTATCTGCATGGTCACATTATCCTGAGTAATCACCGGTTGAGGCGGAAAGTCCACCACCTGCTCCCTCAGGTCGATGATGGTGCGCATACGATCGATAAAGGGCACCAGGAAGTTGACCCCCCTCTCGGCTTTTCCATGAAACTTACCCAGCCGTTCTACAATCCCCACAGTGGACTGCTGCACGATTCTGATTGATGAAATAGCAATAACCATGACCAGGATGCCAACGACAAACAGCACAATTAGACCAAAAACACCATCCAAAAAGATCACTCCTCCCACAAGTTTTTCTAGTTCCCTGCTATTCTGGTTCGCTCTGAACCATGAGTTTTACCCCATCCACTCCGGCAACCGTAACCCTGGTCCCAACCGGCAGCAGGTCCCCGCTGGCGCATCTGGCAGACCATAGTTCGCCCTGCACCTTAACCTGGCCCGTACCGGCCACATTGTCAATTGGCTCAGTCACCAGGCCCTGTTTACCGTCCATCGCCTCCAGGTTGGTTTTGATAGCCGGATCGCTCCGATGAACAAACCGTTGGACGAGCGGCCGGGTGAACACCACCAGCAGGAAAGATATCAGAAGAAAAAAGACAATCTGCCAATAAATGTTGAGTCCCAGCAGGGCCACGATGGTGGCCGCACCTGCGCCGAGGGCAAACCAGAACATAAAGAAACCGGTAGTGAGAATTTCCACAACCGCCAAGAAAATCGCCACAATCAACCAGACTTGCCAGGCACCCATAAGCATCACCCCCAGACTTACTTTATTCGGATCTCCTACAATTCTAGACGAAAAAACTCCAAAATTGTTCTCCCTTCCGTTCGCGATCACCGGTTTTTGGGGATTGCGGCGGTACCGGTTTTCCCGGCGATCATCTTCAGAGTTGACAGCCGCGCCACCAGCATTTCTACAGCCGGTACAGGTTCTACTTTTCCTGTTTTAATATCAGCATCGGCCTGCAGGCAGTACCGCAGCGCATCGTTCAATTCCCCCAGGGTGAAATTACGGGTCTGATCCACACATTTGCGCGCCGCGAAGGGGTGGATGCCCAGTTTCTGGGCCGCTTCCTGGGGGGACCAGCCGAGAGTGATAAACTCGCGGGCGGCCCGTAACAAGCGGAACTGCCGGGACACCATGGCCACGATCCTGATTGGCTGCTCCCCCAGGGCTAATAAATCCCTGAGGGTGCGCACAGTGGAAGCCAAGTTTCCATTTCCCAGCGAATCGGTGAGATCAAAAATATCTTCCAGTACCGGGCGCGAGACAATAGCTTTGACAGCTTCCATAGTGATGCGGGCACCGCTCCCGGCATAGTTTGCCAGTTTATCAATTTCTGAGGCCAGCATGGACAGGTTATTCCCAATCACCCCAATCAGGTAGGTGCAAACAGCGCGGTCGGCAAGTTTTCCGGTTTCCTTGAACCTGGACTGAACCCAATCTGCCAGCGGCTGCCCCTTGAGAGCGGGAAACTCGACCACTGTCGCATTCTTGTCCAGCATCCGGTAGGCTTTTGTGGTTCGGTCCACTTTATCCCCCGCTGCAAAAACCAGGCAGGTGGATGGCACGGGGTTCCCCAGGTATTCGGCCAGATCCCGAAGTCCCTGGTCACGCGCTTCTTTTCCGGCGTCCGCAGGTTCGCCCCCGTCTTTGTCTTTCTTCCGCCTACCGCGAAACAAATTCCCGCCCCTAACCACAATCAGTTTCCTGACCGCAAAAAGCGGGATGGTGGTGGCTGATTCCAGAACCCTTGACAGCGGAGTCGTCTCTCCCTCGACATCCTCTAAACTCACGTCAGACTCTCCCGGGCCGAATAGGGCTTTTTTGAGTTCGCTCAGGAATAGGCGCGTTAGGTAATCTTCCTCGCCATAGCAAAGGTAGACCGGGTCCACGTTTCCCTTTTTCAAAGATGCGGCTGCCTCGAAATAGTTCACTCCAAATGCCTCCCGGAACCTTTGTGTTGTTCCGGCTGCCAAGCCGGCCCAAACCCACTCAAATACTTTCGTTCCTAAATTGACGTTTTGAATACCGGCACTCCTATTCTAGCACAATTTACAATCAGTTGACATGCAGACCAATGGATTGCTCAGGGAAAGGCCTATGGCTAATCATCCCCGTCCGCTCGAACAGAGCGAACCCTTACTTTAGTTCCGTCGGTCGCCACCACAACCGCCCCATGACGGTCGGTACGAAAAAGCGGAACTCGCCGTTCCCGCCAGTACCCCACGACCCTCGGCGCGGGGTGACCAAAACAATTCTTGCCCACGGAAATGATCACAACCTTTGGCGACACGCGGTCATAAAAACCAGGGTAGAACCCGTTGGCACTGCCGTGATGGGGCAGTTTCAACACTGTACTGGCGAGTTCCTGGCTGCCCGAGATTATTTCCTTGAGTGCCTCTACTTCGGCGTCGCCGGTCAGGAGAAAAGAAACATGCCGGTATTGGAGCCGGAGAACCAAACTCCTGTTATTCTCATTCACCTCCGGCCCTCCTTCACCCGGAGGGTACAGCACCTCGATTTCCGCGCCCCCAACCCGGAGCAAATCACCCTGATCCAATGTTATGGTGCGAGTCCCGCGTCGGCGTGCCTCCCGCATAAGCTGGGGTAGATTGGACTTGGCCGGCATTTCACCTGACCGCTGCCCGCGGTTGGCTACAACAAAGGTTTGGATCGGCATCAACCGGATGACCCCAGCCATTCCCCCCATATGATCATCGTGTTCATGGGTCACCACCGCCATCTTAAGGTGGCGAACCCCGAGGCGGCGGAGAGCCGGAACGACCACACTTTCCCCAAAATCCCGTTTTCCTTGCCCATAAGAAGGACTGCCTCCGGCGTCAATGAGACAGTCACCATAGCCGGGCACTCGAAACAGGAAACAGTCCCCCTGCCCGACATCAAGAAAAATGGCCTGCATTTCTTTGGGCCAGGCCAAACTCCCACCAACTGCCAGGATGCCTACAACCAGCACACCGCCTACCACCAAACGCTCTGCCTGCCGAAGGCGAACCGAAGCCAGCAGCCTCCGCGCCGAACCTTCGCGGGCAAGAACCAGAACCAGATAATATCCCAAAATCAGCAGTACTCCGGGCGAAGTAACGACAACCGCGCTGTACGGCCACCTGTCAAACAGCCCGACGGCCCCAAGCAGCAGGTTGGTCAGCGCACCGTCAGCATCAGCCAATGCCATGCCCACCGGGCGAAATATGGTGCTGACGATGACGGCCATCCACCCCAGGTTGACCACGGCGGCAGCAAGGCCGACCACAACCAGGTTGGACAGGACGGAGATAACCGAAACCATATTGAAATAGTAGGCTGTTAGCGGCCAAATAGCCAGTTCCGCACCAACCGTTGCCGCCACTGCCTGTCCCCAAGGAATTGACTTCAGGTACCGGGACAAAGGCGGGCCAAGGTAAAACAAGCCGCAGGCAGCGACAAACGAAAGCTGAAACCCCGGTTCAAACAGGGCATAGGGTTGGCCCAGCAGAATGATCAAGGCCGCCAGAGCCAGGGAGTTATAAAGACTGTGATGCCTGTGTAACAGGAATCCCCCCAACCCCACCAGACCCATCAGCGTTGCCCGTTGAACCGAAGGAGAAAAGCCTGTCATTATCCCATAACAGAGGAGAACAGCCGCAACAGCAGCAAAAGTCTGACCCCGCTTGAGCTGGGCAACTGAGGCGATACCAAGGACAAAAGCCATCACCAGGCCCACATGCAAAGCGGAAACCGATAGGATGTGGATCACCCCCACACGGGCAAAGCTGCCCTTCAACGCAGGATCAATCCCTTCCTGGTTTCCAAACAAAAACGCCTCAATCACAGCACGCTCCCGGGGTGGGACAGACGCGAAAACCTCCAAGGACCGCCGCTTGAGTTCGTACACAAGCCGCAAAACCGGATTGCATGGGTGACTGCCTATATAACTTGCATTTACGGGGTCGTATACCAGCACCCGGGTGTGAATCCCCCGCCGGGCCAAATATTGGCGGTAATCAAAATCCCCGGGATTACGGATACCATCTGGTTCACTCAGAATCCCCCGGACGCGGAGCATATCCCCATAACGAAAAGGTTCCCCACCGGGGTTAAAGACGACCAGTTGAACCAGTTCGCCGACCACCGTTTGACGCCCTCCGGCCCTGACTTCGGCAGCCTTAATAATGTACACCGCCCGGTCCGGGTAGACATCCGGTTCCCCCCCAACCCAACCCGTCAGCGTTACGAATTCCCCTGCCATTCTTACCAGCCCGGACTGTTTTGCTACCGGGAATCCGACCCTGATGACGCCAAGGGCAAAAAAAAGGAGGAGAACAGCCGCTGCTTTAGCCATCCCCCTACGAGTATTAACCCCGCTGCTGACAGCGACAATCACAATGGCCACACCCAGAGGCCACCAAGAGAACCCCATCTTTTCCCCGACGACTATTCCGGCTATAAAGGCCGCTGCCGCCGTGACCACGTTTACCCTCATCAAAAACACCCTGCCAAACAGGAGAGGCCGCAGAGTCACCCCATACGGTTAGGTGCCCTACAGCCTCAAACAGTCATCATCTTAGTTTCTACTTACTTACAGGGTTTTCCTGCTGAAAATTGTTTCTTCGCCTGTTCAATGCCATGTCCGGTCCCGGCCGTGGCCGGCCGGCAGTAATGCCAGGTTAGAACTGCCGCCAATGCGTTTGAAAGCGCTTGATTCCAATTTCAAACTTTCCATGGGAGGAGAAAACCCGCCTCAATGTATTGGAAGCCTTATCGGCTTTATCTTCATGCATTAGATGAGCCAGTACTTGCAGTATTTGAAAAGACATTTCGCTCAAACCGAGAACATCTTTCGACTTGTGTATCACTTCGCCAAGATTTACCTGACAGGTGGACCACAGCCCCCCAAATTGCACCGCCTGAATAAGCATGGCAATTTCAACTCCGTAGTTTGACGGAATTCTCATCTTGGTCATTACGTCCCGGTAAATTGCCACTGTACCAGCTAACGGTTGAATATATCCCGACAGTTGCGGCAAAAAAGTGTTTATCCAGGGCCGGGCCAGTATTTCAGTGACGCGCCCCCCTCCCAGTTCCAAACCGCTGGCTTCAACCCGGACCGGCCTGCTGAAATAACCTTTGACAAACCTTATGCCAGGGTCGGCCAGCATTGGTCCGAGGAGTCCATAAAAAAAGCGCGGCGTAATGTTCTCGATGTCAGTGTCGATCCAGCCCAGGATGTCGGCGTCGGTGACGAAAGAGCTCTTGAACATCGCTTCCCCTTTGCCGGAGTACCCTCCCAGGTCAGGCCGGATTTCCCTGTGATAGTACACAGGAACTCCGTAAGATTTGCCAATTGCCACCGTGTTGTCGGTGGAGTCGGAATCGATTAAAATCAGGTCATCGATAAGGCCGGTACCCTTCACTTCAAGCCCTGTTTCGATAACCTTGCCCACTGTTTTCTCTTCATTTAAGGTAGGGAGAATAACGGCAATTCTCACACCCAATTTTTTCTTGTAGTTTCGGAGTACGGCAGGCAGGGAAAAATCCGTGGCATTGAAAGTCCGCTCCCTGACCCATTTGTAAATTTCGTCGCTCTCGCTGGCTTCCACGTCAGTCACCGGAGCCCGGACTAATGTGATGCTGCCGTTGAATACTTCCTTGATTCTTTGATAGAATGGTGCCACCTCGGATTTGGCCAACGGTGCGCCAAAAAAGAGCATCCCATGTTCGCTGCGGATGGACTTTACCAACTCATAAACAGAAGGGTCATGCCGCCAGCAGATGTTGATATTGTCAAACAGTTCGTGGGCCTCAGCAACCACAGATGACAGAAATATGTCTTCAAATTGGGGGATTTGTTCCTCAATATGATAGACCTTGACCTCCTTGACTCCGGATCGGGCCAACACATCCAAAACCGCCATTGCATTGACGCCTCCGCGCAAAATCGCCGCAGCAGAGCCCTCCGCCCATCCTTCGGTCATAACCACAATTTTGTCGTGAACGGCATCAAAGGCCTTAACATCGTCAATACCCGTGATTACAACCTCGGTTTCTTTGTCTGCCCCATTATACCGCAGCGGCCATGCCCACTTTTCTCCCATTGGCTGGTTTGTCACCTCTTTTCCGATGGTTTTGGTCTTTAATAATACTTCTTTTTACTTTCATCCAATCCCTCTAAAATTTTTTATGAATTTAACTCTTCTCGCCGGGAAGTCCCCATCCTGAGCCTTCCTTGCTCGCGAAGCGAGAGCGAAGGGTGGGGATGAAAGGCGGAAAAATTCCCTGCCCAGAACACTAGTTCTACTAAGGTTCTCCCTGTTATAATAGAACCATAAAATACCAAATGAACAAGGATTATGGGCGAGGTGAAACCGGAACATGTCAAGCGATACATCCAGTCAAAAGGCAATCCGTAATTACATGTTTCGTATATACCCAAACAAAGAGCAGGATAGAAAACTAACCAGTTGGTTGGAGACCTGCCGCCGGATATACAACGCCGCCTTAGCCCATCGGAAAGAAGCCTGGGACCGGGAAAAACGCTCCGTCACC
>Ga0074195_1001340_pt1 | contig 35388 bp, 29 predicted proteins | sample EPASupsiteHSE623_FD_64525 | JGI IMG/M metagenome (GOLD analysis project Ga0074195, IMG submission 64525) | Bioremediated contaminated groundwater from EPA Superfund site, New Mexico - Sample HSE6-23 | ecosystem: Environmental > Aquatic > Deep subsurface > Groundwater > Contaminated ... | reverse complement strand
AGGAAAAAAAGTTTTTTGTCCCACAGGTACTAATGTCTGCCAAAGCCATGAACAGTGCAATGCTCCATCTTAAACCCTATTTCACATCGGGAGAGATTAAACAGAGGGGCATATTTGTAATAGGGACAGTTTCTGGAGATCTGCACGATATTGGAAAGAATCTGGTATCCATGATGATAGAGGGTTCGGGATGGAGAGTTGTTGATTTAGGCGTAGATGTCAAAACCGAGAGGTTCATAGAAGCAGTACAAGAGAATCCCGGCTGCATTCTTGGAATGTCGGCCCTTCTTACAACAACTATGGAGTCGATGGAAAAATCGGTGCGTGAGGTTCGCAGCAATTATCCTTCTCAAAGGATTCTTGTAGGCGGTGCACCACTCAATAAAGAGTTTGCATTCAGAATAGGAGCAGACATGTATGCCCCAAATCCGCAAGTTGCAGTCGAGTATATTAACAGTATCGCTTAGAATGACAGGCAAGGAGTACATAATAAATGCCTACAGACTGTCTGAATGTGACAGAACACCATGGCTGCCGTTTGTAGGTTGTCATGGAGCAGCATTAATCGGTAAGAATGCAGATACATATCTCTCTTCGGCAGATTTGATCATTCAAGGGCAGAAAGAGGCAATCAGAAGGTATTCGCCCGATGGCATTCCGGTTACATTTGACTTGCAGCTTGAGGCAGAAGCTCTGGGTTGCAAGCTTCTTTTTTCTGAATCAAACCCACCGGCGGTGGTATCGCACCCTTTGGAGGATGGCGTTAAGTTGTCGGACCTTAAGATACCATCAAAGAGTGACGGAAGAGTGGGAGAGGTGTTGAAGGCGGCAGAGGTACTATGCAGGGAACATCCAGATATTGCATTCTTCGGACTCGTAACAGGGCCCTTTACCCTCGCACTTCACCTGATGGGTACCGAAATATTCACGGCAATGTTTGAAGATCCGCAAAAAGTAGAAGAGGTTATTGAATTTTGCTCAGAAGTCGCTAAAAGTGTATCTGACTATTATATTGAAGCAGGTTGTACGGTTATTGCCATAGTCGATCCAATGACCAGTCAGATAGACCCATGCTCGTTTGAAACATTTGTAAAGCACCCAATGACTGGCGTTTTTGACCATATAAGGCAAAAAAATTGCCTGAGCTCCTTTTTTGTCTGTGGACAGGCCGAACATAACCTGGATATGATGGCAAAGTGCCGACCCGACAACGTGTCGGTTGACGAGAACATTCCTCTTGAATTTGTAAGGGATGTGGCATTGTCAAACGGAGTAAGCTTCGGGGGCAACCTCAGACTGACTACAACACTGCTTTTGGGAACTCCCGAAGATTCGGAAAGAGACGCTCTTGAGTGTATTCTAATAGGTGGTAAAAGGGGTTTTATCCTTGCGCCGGGGTGCGACCTGCCAATGGCAACACCTGTAGAAAACATTGAGGCTGTGAGCCGTCTGGTAAGAGACGAGTACCGGCAGGAATTTCTAAAAAGGACGAGTCAGGTTACTGAAAATGAGATTTTACCTGATTTAAGCAGCAGATGGATAAAAGGAAAAGTGATAATTGATGTTATTACGCTTGATTCATCATCCTGTGCACCTTGTCAGTATATGATGGAGCTTGTAGAAAGGCTCAAACCTCAGTTCAACGAAAAAATAGAGATATTCGAGCACAAGATAAAGACTAGAGAAGGATTGCTGATGATGAAGAGTCTGGGTGTAAGGAGCATCCCTACAATTTGCATAAACGGTAAGGTCAGGTTCATATCCATAACCCCACCACTCAGTCAATTGATTGAATCAATAAAAGAGGAGATGCAACAATGACCGTCAAACCAATTCCACTTTATCTTGTATCAGGGTTTCTTGGAAGCGGCAAAAGCAGCTTCCTTAAGAGTATAATTGAAAAACAAGGTAATAACAAGAGAATTGGTATTGTGCAGAACGAGTTTTCCTCAATAAACATAGATTCCAGGGTACTAGTTCAAAGCGGAAGTTTTTCATTGATGGAGGTCAACAGAGGATCCGTCTTCTGCCTTTGTCAGCTTAACGATTTTATCCCTAAGCTTGCGGACTTCATTGACAAGGAGCAGCCGGAATTGATTTTTATAGAGGCATCGGGCCTCTCAGATCCTCTATCTATCCTTCAGATGATAAATTCTCCGTTTTTATTGCACAAGGTAAGATTTGCAAGAGCATTTACCATAGTGGACTGTCCGCTGTTTGACAAGCAGATTAAGATGTTGAAATCTGTGTCCAACCAGATAAAAATTGCAGATATTGTATTAATTAACAAATGTGATAAACTCAACAGCGAAGATTGTCAGAAAATTGGTAATAAAGTGAAGGAAATTAATCCTCTCTGTAATATTGTCTACACACAATATGCTGTTCTACCTGATTCTGAAATGGATTCCATTTTTGAAAATTCGTTCATTGCACAAGCCATTTTGACAATCAGAGAAAAAGATAGCCAACCCCTGACAACACCTCCAGATATCATGGTAAGAGCTCTCTCCACGGCACGGAAGATATCAACTGAAAATATGGAAAAGCTTAAGGACCAGATAAAGCCATTGCTTAGAGCAAAAGGATTTGTAAAGATGGCAGATGGTTCAGCCATAACAATACAGGCAGTTTCCGGAGATATTTCTATAACTGAATACACACTTCCACTCTTAAGGAGCGAAATTGTTTTTTTTGGTGAATCAATTGATTTACACTACATATCAAATTTGTTTAATGCATGAATGAGTTATTTGAATATAGCGTCAGACTCTCCACTATTTTACCAGATAGAGAAGGTATAGCCAGCCATATAGGTAAGGAATTCATAAATCATACAGATGAGTTATTGGTTCAACTGTCAGCAATTGAGGCAAAAGGAGCATTTACGGTTATACAAACAGAGGAGTCGGATTTTTCTTTTGGCAGGCAGATTGCTCCTATATTTGCCCGTGCAGAAAAAATTGCACTTTTTATAGCCACGCTTGGAGAGGAGTCAAAAGAGATTATTGCCTCTAAAAAATCAGATATATTGGAATATTATCTTGTTGATTTTCTGGCTTCTCAATTTGCGGAAGAGATGGCCGGATATATGCATGAAAGGATAAAAAAGTATGCAGATGAGTCATTAATAGGGTACTCCAACAGATATAGCCCGGGCTATTGCGGATGGAACGTAAAGGAACAGGTAAAATTGTTTGGATTCTTTTCCAAAAATCTATGTGGCATAAGGCTAACCGATAGCTGCCTTATGGACCCTGTAAAATCTGTCAGCGGAGCTGTTGCACTTGGGAAGATGGTAAAATACCAGGAGTATGGATGTAAGAAATGTGGGGAGAAAAACTGTTTGTACAAATCTAAATTTTAAGATATGAGTTACACACCCAGGGAGAGGGTATTAGCTGCAATGAATTTGCAGAAACCCGACAGAGTACCGCTAATGTGCCAGTTCAGCATTGGCTCCATGATGCAGCAACTTAAGCCATCACCTGCAGAGTTCTGGTATGACGGGGAGCTGTTTGCTTTAGGTTTGGTAGAGTTGTGCAGTAGATTTGATTTTGATGGCATTCTTGTTAGTTTGCACGGTCATTCGCCCAACTGGAGAGACAAGGTTATCTCGTTCAAAGAGCTGGAAGAGGGCCGGCAAGAGCTTGTTTTCGATGACAGGCAGGAGCTGCATTCCTGGACAGATCTTCCCATGGTTAAGTATTTTGACAAACCTGCTTCAAAAAACATAGATGACATTGATGTCGACAAAGATGTTCCGGATGTAATTGATTATATTCCGGTATCACAGAATCTCTATTTTAAAATAGACAAGGACCACCCATTTGATATATTTGTGTTTCTGAGGGAAATGGTAGGCAACACGTACTCTATTCATGGAGAGATAACCTCGCCTTTTGATTACTTGCTGGATCTGCTGGGTTATGAACAGGGCCTCATATCACTCATAATGAACCCCGATAAATGCAAACAGATTTTACAGAAATTTACTGATGGCATTACAAAGCTTGCCGTAGAGATGTGCAAATATGACATTGATGCAATAAAGATATCCTCTCCGTTTGCCGGTATGGGCTTCATCTCTCCTGAACATTATCAGGAATTTGTACTTCCATATGAAAGTCAGTTCATTAAGAAAATAAGGGACGCTGGCAAACATGTATACATTCATACATGTGGGCATATAGATGACAGGCTTGAACTTATGCAGCAATCAGGAGCCTCGGGTCTTGAATGTCTCGACCCTGAGCCGGTTGGAAATGTTGATCTTAAGGATGCCTTCAACAGAATAGGAGAGAAGATGTTCATAAAAGGAAACATAGATTCTGTAAACTCTCTTCTTTACGCAAGTAATGAAAAAGCAGAAGAGGATGTTCTGAAAATCATTGAAACAGGAAAGAGTGGCAAAGGATTTATTCTAAGTACTGCATGTTCAATTGCGCCAATGGTTACCGAAGAGAGACTTCAAATACTCTCAAAACTGGCAGAGAGTGCAGGAAAATACAGTTAACCGGGAAGACCTCTCTAGGACAGGTTAAGAAACGCGTCAATAATAAGATAGATTAACCCCGAAACAACCAGTGTTGCAGGTATTGTAAATATCCAGGCGCCTACTATTGTTTTTGCCGTTGCCCATTTTACTGAGGCCATTCCCTTTGTCATTCCTACTCCAATAATAGAACCGGTAATAGTATGAGTTGTACTTACAGGAATACCAAGTACGGCAGTTCCAATCAAAGTCATTGCTCCTGCTGTTTCTGCACAGAAACCCTGAACAGGTTTAAGCTTTGCCAGCCCGTCTCCAAGTGTCTTTATAACCTTCCATCCCCCTGTTATTGTGCCAAGCGCAATTACAGAATAGCAAGTGATTGTTATCCATACTGGAACATGAAACCCTTGATCTGCATTGTAAAGCCATGTAGATACAAATTCATTTGTACCTGCCACACTGAAAAGTAAAATTGCTATGATTCCCATTGTCTTTTGTGCATCGTTTCCACCATGTCCAAGGCTGAAAATAGCAGATGAAAAAAGCTGAAGTACATGAAATGTCTTTTCTACCTTCAGAGGATGTCTCTTTCTGAAAATCCACATGGTAATTGCCATCATGAAAAAACCAAGAAAAGCACCGATAAGTGGAGAGAGAACTATGAATAGACCAATTTTAAATATACCTGTTGATATTAATGCAACAGGACCATGTGTGAACAAAACAGGTCCAATAAGGCCTCCTATTAAAGCGTGAGAAACACTTATCGGCATACCAAAGTGTGTGCAGGCCCATACCCATATTACAGCTCCGATTAGTGCAGATAATATTACATAAGGGTTTACGACGTTTGGATCGACAATTCCCTTTCCCATTGTATTTGCAACGTGAACACCAAAAATGAAAAATGCTGCAAAGTTCCAGAAAGCAGCCCAGAATACAGCAGCAGTTGGGGAGAGAACCTTTGTGGCTACAATCGTTGCAATAGAATTAGCTGCATCGTTCATCCCGTTAAGAAAGTCAAAAAGAAGAGCTATTACTATAGCAATTATTACTACTATTAACATATTGTGGGTATTAAGCCAGTTTTACAATAATCGAGCGGATACTGTCACTTATATCCTTTGCTTTGTCGGTTGTGTCTTCGAGACTCTGTACTATATTCTTGTGTTTGACCAGTTCAATTGCGTCTTTCTCATTTTCAAAAAGGAAACAATTGAAATTTTCATACAGTTCGTCTACCTTATGTTCAATCTCCTTTATCTTTCTGCACCTTTTTACTGCCTCCTGACTCTTTTTTGAAATCTGTTCAAGATCATTTACAATTTCCTGAAGAATTCTTGCATCCTCTACAATAAAGTCAATAATTGTAATTAGGTCCTTATAGATTGTCTTAGGTTTGTACATTACCTGCTTTCTTGCGGCATCGTGTATGAAATCCAGAAACGTGTCAATTCTGGACGCAAGTATGTGGATGTCCTCTCTGTCAAACGGGGTTACAAAGGTTTTATTAAGTTCATCATAAATAGTAGCAGTTATCTTATCTCCTTTGGTTTCAAGATCGCTGATTTTCTTGTGATACTCTTTCTGAACATCGTAATTACTCTCAAGAAAAAGGGATCTTAGGTCTTCTGCGGCTTCATTAATATTCTCCAACTGAGCAATGAACAGAGGGAAGAATTTTTTTTCCTTAACGATAAATAACTGAAATATCCTATCTATTTTCATACTATAAATTATTTGAGGCAAAAGTAATACTTGCCCTTAAATATAGTAAAAAATGATAGGATATCCCCTAAAATATTAACAAAAGTGTAACAAAAAATTAATTTCAGCCCTTAATCAATTGCAGGCTTCTCTTTATGAATTTGCTCAGTTCCTCTCCCTTTAGCATTCCGTTTGATAGTAATGCCAGATCTGTCACCTCTCGTATAATGTCATTCTCCTTACCAAATTTGTTCAGCAGAGATTTTCTCTCCTCTTTTATTTTTGCAATCGTATCTTCAAGGTTTATCTTTTCATCTTTGATTGATGTCTCAATCTCGTCTGCCTTCATATCTTTTGTCTTCTCCTCAATAGCCGAAAGCTTAGTCTGGGGTTCTGTGATTCTTTCAGAAAACTCTTTTATAGTGTCAGAGAGCGATTCATTCTTAATGTCAATGATTTTCTTAACCAGTGGGTGATTGTGATTTATTGTAATTGTGTATGAATCAGGTAGTGACCCGTAGAAATTCATGCCGCCGTTTAAAGCAGACATCTCCCTGTACCTTCTCATAAATTCTGACTGGGTTATAAGAACAGCACCATCTTTCTCGTCAAGGTTCTCAATAGTAAAATTATAATGAGGGCCAGATGGGAGAGCAGCTTCAAAAGCATTGGAAATATCTGTCTCTTCATCCTGAGAGAGGTCTGGTTTTGAAATTTCCTCTTTCTGTATAAGTTTTTCTATATGATCAGAATCGACACGAGCAAATGTAGTATCCTTGAATTTTGACTCCAATAGATTTACAAAATGAGCATCAAGTTGACTGTCAAACAGAAGTACGTCATATCCTCTGTCCTTTGCTGACTCTATGAATGTATACTGATCTTCCTTATTTGTAGCATAAAGGTATATAAGTCGCTTGTTTTTATCAGTCTGCGCAGGCTCTATGGCAGCTCTATACTCCTCGTAACTGAAATATTTGTCGTCTGTGTTCTTCAATAGTGAGAATTTCTCTGCTCTTTCACAGAATTTCTCATCTGAAAGCATTCCATATTCGATGAACAACTTTAGGTTGTCCCACTTATCCTCAAGCCCTTTCCTGTCATCCTTGAAAAGTTCTTCTAATCTGTCAGCTACCTTTTTGGTAATATGGCTGGAAATCTTCTTTACATTTGAATCGGATTGAAGATAACTTCTCGATACATTCAGTGGAATGTCCGGTGAATCTATTACCCCATGAAGAAGAGTAAGGAAATCTGGCACGATATTCTCTACAGAATCTGTTACAAATACCTGATTGCAATATAGTTGTATTTTGTTTCTCGATATCTCCAGTTTCTCCTTGATCTTTGGAAAATAGAGTATTCCCGTAAGATTGAAAGGATAATCTACATTAAGGTGTATATAGAACAATGGATCTTCCTGCATAGGGTACAATTCTCTGTAGAAAGCCATGTAATCCTCCTCCTTCAGATCACTTGGTTTTCGAGTCCACAAAGGATTTGGGTTGTTCACTATTTTATTGTCCTTGCCAAACTCAATTTCTACCGGAAGAAACTTGCAGTATTTGTTCAGAAGCATATTGATTTTACTCTCCTGTGCATACTCCTTGGATTCATCGTCAAGATGAAGGATGATGTCTGTTCCTCTCTCCTTGCGTTTTCCCTTTGTAATCTGATATTCAGGATTTCCTTCGCAACTCCATTTGACCGGTTCTGCACCCTCTTTCCAGGAAAGGGTCTGTATCTCCACCTTCTTTGACACCATAAAAGCTGAATAGAATCCAAGCCCAAAGTGTCCTATGATATTGTTTAACTGATCTTTGTATTTGTCAAGAAACTCTCCTGCACTGGAGAAGGCAATCTGATTGATATACTTCTGAACCTCCTCTTCGGTCATGCCGATTCCATTGTCACTGACAGTAATTGTCCCCTTTTCCGGATCAGACGAGATCTTTATCCTAAGGTCTCCTGTTTCTCCTTTAAAATCACTGGTTCTTGATATGGCCTTTAGCTTTTGAGTGGCATCTACTCCGTTTGAGATTAACTCTCTTAAAAATATTTCATGATCGGAATAGAGAAATTTTTTGATAATAGGAAATATGTTTTCCGTAGTAACTCCGATAGTACCTTTTTGCATAATATCTGACTTTATATTGATTTATATTTATAATGGAGCAAAGTCAAAAGCTGTACCAAAGAGTCACAAGTGACAAAAGGCTGACAAATTATCAGTCTTTTTCAAAAAAAACAAGAATCATTTTTATAAGGGTCATAATCTCTCGGTTGCTCTTTAGTGTCTCTATAGGGAATCCCAGAACAACTGACTTGTATGTTCCTTTGTATGCAACACCTGCTGAGATGTTGTTGTCTGAATACCTGAAAATTGTCCATGCATCAATACCAACGGGTTCTATGCCATCAGGAGTTTCTACACAATAGCTAATTTCATTTGGAGTAGTATAAAATGAAAAGTTACTTTCAAAAGGGTAGGGGCTAGGAGCAGCCTTAACCTCACCAGTTTTACTGGCAAAGTTGGTTCTCCATTGATATTTGAGGGTCTGTGTTGCAAATTGTTTACTCTCTTCGTCCATATTCACACTGTCCCATATATCGGTGGCAACATTTGCTCCGGAAACAATAATGTTTCCTCCTTTTGCAGCGAATTCATTTATAGCAAGTTGCAGATCTTTTGGAAATACTTCATATTTAGGAGGGTTGACACCTCTACCTATAATTGTTTTAATTTGCTTACCCATTATAAAGTCTACTGTCTTGTAATCACAAAGGCTTACTAATCTGTTAGTCACTGCATCTCTGCTGCAAGAGACAAAGCTGTAACCTGCATCGGCAAATGCCTTGCCATGTACATATGGGTAATCGAAAGTATTACCGGCAATAACCTTTGTTTCATAGTCGGCATAAGATGCTCCAAACCCTGGTGAGTCATCGTCCATCCATGGGATCTCTCTTCTATGCTCATACTGGCTTCCTATGTATGAAAAATCTTTGATATATGGCACTCCATGATCTATATAATCTCTGAACCCCCCCATGGTTGTATCCTTTGTTGCGTAACTTGAGGCAGCAGATATTCTGTCGAATCCATTTACAATAAGCACTTTGCCTTTTTCTGCCGGCGCCTGATAAGCAGAAAGTATTTCAGACGGAAAACTTTCACCACCATTGTTGGCAGCAGTAACTTTAAAGCTGTAGATCTTGCCGCTCTCAATCTCTGTTGAAAAGGAATTTACAGTCACTAACTTCCCATTGTCAAAGCCACCCTTGTCCACTCTTGTATAAACTACGTATTCTGTTGCTTTTGCAGTGGGTTCAAGAGGGTCGGTCACATCACTCCATGAAAGTGTTGCAATACCATTATTTGTAGATACAGTCATATTTTTTACAGGGAGCGGCTGAACAGCATACTCTTTACCCTGAGATTTGTTCAGATACTTCAGGAATCCCTTGTAAATAGCCCGGCTCACTGTAAATCGGAAGTTTGGATCAAGTCCGTATCTCATATCTGCAAAATTCTGATGAGAAAGCAGTTCCAGGAGCATTGTCGGAACCTTTGGCGTTCTTGACTCGGAATATGACCTGTCCCATATTCCTCTTCTTTGCCAGATTGGTTCATATGTGGCCCGTATATCGTCCACAATTTGGGATTGAATTATATCTGTAAGGTAACGATTGTTGAAACGGGGTTCTCCATTGGGAAATTTGTCCTTATCATTTGAGAATCTGGTATAGATGCCAAGTGTGCCTATTATTGAATCATTCAGGGTTGTTCCTGCATCTGTATGAAAAGCAAACGCCATGTCGACAGGGATATTGAGACCTTTCTCTTCCGGATTGTTTTTTGATCCGCCGCTTAAGACATTTACCCATTTTCCCCTGGACATATAGTCATCATTGTAGTCATTGGCATTTTTGTTGGGAGTGTAAATTGTGTCTGAAAAACCTGCCCATTGCAGCCAGTATCTAGATCCCTCTGTATACTTTGGATATCCGCTTGTAATTGGTTTTACATCTATAGGAACCACAATTTTCTTAATTGGTTCTGTAGATGAACTCGGTCTGTTTAGCTCAGAACCGGCTTCAGCAGGCTTCCTTGCAATCAACCCTTTTCCTCCGCCAAACTTAACTGCATCGGCAGAAACTACCTCTCCTTTTTTTGCAGTAGAATTTGACAACTCTACAAAGCAGTTCGGATCTGTTCCCTCATTGAATTCGAACGTTCCCAGATAGATCCAGGTTCCTCCTCCCATTCTCTGATTAACCCTGAACTTTGTCTCTCCCCCCGCATGATGAACAGTATAACTTGCGTTCTGAGTACTGTTTGGGAATGACTGGTATGATACGTAAACTGCATATTCTCCGCTATTTGGGATTTTGGGTGTCCACGCAGCAATACTCCGGTCGCCCTTTTTCAGCCCATCAATAACACGGGCAGTACCAAAAGTAAACGGATTCTCACCACTAATATAACTCTCTTTAGTATGTTTAAAACCGGGTAATACCGATGCTGTCCATGAAGTATTTACTGAACTCTCGGAGTAGCCCGAATTTGGCATGTCATTGTCAACAATAACCTCCCAGTTTTGTGTGTCACGCTCTCTTGGTAACATAACAATTGCTCCAGCGTTTTCGAGCATCGGAACCAGAAAAGGAAGAACATAAGATTGTGTATAGAGGTCCTCTACTGTCTGAAAAATTCGGGCTCTCTGCCACTCCCATCGTAAAAGTTTCTGCTCATAGTAGTATCCGTGACTTTGCCAGACAGCAAGATGCTTATCTTGCAGTCCCTTGTCTATTGTGAAGGGACGAGACTCTTTACCAATGAGGCTTATGGTCTGTTCACTTTTTTTTACTCGTTTCTTTCGTTTCTGTTTTTCTGTAATTTTTGATTTATTAAATTGCGGAACGAAGTCTTCAATTAATGAGCCATTGCTGTATATTGATATTTTGTAGTTTTTATACCGTGCGGGTAGTAGTGCAGAAACAATACTGTATGTCTTGTCTATTGTTGATTCTCTGAAGGGGTATTCTGACAAAGGCGATGAAAAATACAACGCAAGAGTGTTTTTTGTCTTGATTGCTGAATCGACGGTTATCTTTCCCACTACAAAGGCACTAGGTTTGAAGAACTTTTGCAATGAGTCAGAAATGGGTTTAAAAATCTCTTTATCTAGTTTTTGTGCAGATGTTACATTAGAAAAAAGCAGGGAGAATATAATTTGCAGAGTAATGACAAACCTTTTCATTTTTTCTTGTTTTAGTCGCCAAAAGTAATCAAATTTACGGGATTATTAATACACTATCAATTAACAGAAGCTATGAAACATAAGCTGAACCTCGCGAATTTACCCACAAAAATAGAAAGGCTAAACAGACTTTCGCTGGAATGGAAAACAAATCTATATGTAAAAAGAGATGACCAGACAGGAAGTGAAATGTCTGGAAATAAGATAAGAAAACTCGAGTATGCACTTAAAGAGGCACTAGATAACAAATGTGATACAATAATCACATGTGGCGGTATTCAGTCCAACCATTGCAGGGCCACTGTAGCTGCTGCTACAAAATTGGGACTGAAATCGATTGTGATGCTAAGAGTGAATGAAGAGACAAAGATAGAGGGAAACTATTTTCTCGATAAGCTTTTTGGAGCAGAAGTGAGGTTTTGTACTCCGGACGATTATAGAAGTTCCAGAAATGAAATGATGCAAAAAATTGCTGATGAGATTGATGGCAATGGAGGTAAAGCATACATAATTCCCGAAGGTGCTTCATATGGTATAGGAACTCTTGGATACTATGAGTGCCTTATGGAGATTGATGCTCAGGAGAGGGAGATGGGAATTGTATTTAATACAATTGTTGTGGCTGTTGGGTCAGGCGGGACATATGCCGGGCTTTATCTTGCAAATAAATTTCTAAAGCTTGGAAAAAGAGTGATTGGTATGGCAGTATGTGACAACGAAGAGTATTTTAAAACGGTGGTTTATAATATTGCTCAAGAGGCACTTCCGCACATTGGAGAGGAAATTGACATAGATAGGAGCGACATAGAGATCAATGACAGATATGTTGGAATCGGTTATGCCCTGAGCAGACCGGAAGAGCTTGCGTTCATTGCAGAAATTGCAAGAAAAGAAGCTCTTGTGCTTGATCCGGTCTACACTGGCAAAGCTATGTATGGATTGTATAACGAACTTAAACAATCTACAATCCCAAAAACTGAAAACATTTTGTTTATTCACACAGGTGGGTTATTCGGATTGTTTCCAAAGCAAGAACAATTCGTATTTTAGATTTTAACTTTAACTTTAACTCATTATTGCTTCATATATCCATAAAATATATCTGTTGCAGGAATAAATGTCTCCTTAATAGTTCTTGGGCTTATCCATCTTACCAGGTTGAACTCTCCACCCGCTTTGTCGTTGGTTCCGGAACCTCTTGATCCTCCGAAAGGTTGTTTCCCTACAACGGCTCCCGTCGGTTTATCGTTAATATAAAAGTTACCTGCGGCATATCTCAGTTTTGTGCAAATATCCACAATTGCAAGCCTGTTTTGTCCGAATACTGCTCCGGTCAGCCCATAAGGTGAAGTGTTGTCGCAAAGTTCAATGGCTTTGTCAATCTCACTATCCTCATATACATAAGCAGTAAGGACAGGGCCGAATATCTCCTCCTCCATACTTTTGAAGTGAGGATTTGTTGTTTTTATTAATGTAGGGGTAACAAAATAACCTTCAGATTTGTCGTATGTGCCACCGAAAATAATATCTGCCTCAAAAGATTCTTTAGCATAATCTATATATGATGCAATATTGTCAAAAGAGGCTTCGTCAATAACTGCGTTAATAAAATTGTCATGATCTCTTACATCTCCCATCTTCACAGATTCTGAAATTTCAATCATCTCGCGTTTTATCTCCTCCCAAAGAGAAGAAGGTATATACATTCTTGAAGCAGCAGAACACTTTTGCCCCTGATACTCAAATGCACCCGCGAATGCAGCAACGGCAACCTCTCTTGGTTTTGCTGAAGGATGAACAAAGATGAAGTCCTTTCCTCCGGTCTCTCCCACAAGCCTTGGATATGATTTGTATTTGCCGAGCCTTTCTCCAATTTCTCTCCATAAAGAGTTGAACGTATTGTTGGATCCGGTAAAGTGAATTCCTGCAAGATCAGCAGAGTCTAAAACATGTTTGCCAATTAGTGCCCCGCTTCCCGGCAAGAAGTTAACCACCCCTTCCGGAAGTCCCGCTTCTATAAATATCTTCATCAGATAGTAATTAGAAAGAACAGAAGTTGATGCGGGTTTCCAGATTGTAGTGTTTCCCATCATTACAGGAGCCATATTAAGATTGGAGGCAATTGCAGTAAAGTTAAAAGGACTAACAGAAAATACAAATCCTTCCAATGCCCTGTATTCCATTCTGTTAAGTTGATTGAAAGATGATATTGGCTGAGTTCTGTAAATCTCGGATGCAAAAGATATATTGAACCTAAGAAAATCTATTGTCTCACAAGCTGCATCTATTTCTGCCTGATATATGTTTTTACTCTGCCCAAGCATTGTAGCGGCAATTATTGTTGCTCTGTACTTTGTAGCAAGTAGTTCAGCAACCTTCAGTAGTATGGAAGCCCTGGTTGCCCAGTTCTGCTCCGACCATATTTTTTGCGCCTCTTTTGCAGCCTCTATTGCCATCTTGATCTCTTTCTCCCCTGCTTTATGATATATCGCAAGTGTGTGAGAATGTTTGTGAGGCATCACTATTTTTGAAGTATCTCCTGTGTAAATTTCTTTTCCGCCAATAATTAGAGGAATTTCAATTATTTCTGAACTTTGTCTTTTTAGTTCCTTGTCAAGCGCCTCTCTCTCCGGACTTTTTTTAAGGTAGCTGAGAATTGGTTCATTGTTGGGTAAAGGAAAAATGTTAATAGAATTATTCATAAATTTATATTGATTATTTATTAATTATGCAACAAAGATAAAAAGATATCGTTTAAGTATCAGAAGTTAATTTATGATAAACGACTACAATTTTAAAGGTCCAAGAGACCGGATAAACGAAGAGGTAATTTATGATGAATGTCATAAAAGGCTGTATTACACAAGTTTGCGTATAGTTAATAACGCAATGGATGCAGAAGAGATAATGCACGATACATTACTGACATACTTCAGAAAGGGGATGGTGTTTGAGTCGTCAAAAGAGAGAAATAGTTGGCTTACAAGAGTTTGTATTAACCTTTCTATTGACAGGTTAAGAAAATACAAATCCGAAAGCATAATGTTGAATTCCAAAGAATTAAAGGCAGAGGAGATTGATGAGGAGATAGTGGAAAACTATAATTTCAAGGGAGTTACAGTTGATCAGGTTAAACGGGCCCTTAACAATCTGGCAGCCGGATACAGACTTATTTTGTCACTTCATCTTTTTGAAGGGTATGATTATGAGGAGATTGCACAAATCACTCAGCTTAAGGAAGTTTCCATCAGATCGCAATATATCAGAGGAAAGGCAAGACTTATAGAAGAGATAAAAACACAAAGAAGCTAAAGGAATAAGGAGGAAAAGATATGGACGAGTTAAAAAAATTCACCGATAATTTCAGAGAAGAGTTCGAAAATGAACCTCTTCCCGAAAACCACAAGCAACGGTTTATGTTAAAACTTGCAAAAGAACGAAGGGGTTATGATAATTCAGTTAGGAAAAGACAGATTTTGTTCTACTTTGCTGCTGCTTCAGTTGCCTTGTTTCTTATATTGACTCCTATCGTAAACATAAACAGATTCTTTAGTAAAGACAAACTAGATATTAGCGACTATACAGGCATACTTGAAGATAGGAGCGAAAGTGTCATGAAAATTGCGGAGAGCCTTAGTCCCAACGATAAAGCAATGGTATTAAGCACTCTGGATCAGCTGACATTTGAAGCTGTCTCATTTGAATCTCAACTGCCGGATGGTATAGTGAACGGAGAGAGGAGAGAGATGATTAAAAATTACTATTCACCAAGGATTGAGGGTGTAGATAAGCTGGAAGAGTACGCCAGATTACTTAAAAATAAATAATTATGCATGATTATATTTAGCTTAAAAAAAAAATTAACAATTAGTATTATGAGAAAAATTCTAGTAACAGCCGCAATATTGTTTTTAGGAATTACAATGTTTGCGCAAACAACAACAAAATCTTTTGTTGCAAATGCATTTAACGGCATATCCGCCGGAGGTATCTACGAAATAGAACTGATTAAAGCGGCCGCAGAGTCGGTAGTAGTGGAAGCAGACAAAGAGATTATGCCTTATGTGGAAGTTAAAGTAGTCAAAGGGATCCTGACTTTTAATCTTGACAACTCAAGAATGCCTGCAAGACTGAAACATAATATGGGACCGATAAGAGCCAAAGTTACAATGAAAGATGAACTTGCTTTTCTTACACTTTCCGGTGCTTCAAATTTTTATACTGCATCTGTATTCTCACCAAAAAACTTTAATGCTCAGATAAGCGGAGCATCAAATGCCAAAGGTCTTAACATTGTCAGTGATGTAGCAGTGATAAAAGTAAGTGGTGCATCAACAATTAATATCAGAGGAAAGGCAACCGATGGCTCATATGAATTTTCAGGGGCAACGGTAGCAATTATTAATCAAGACATTGCAAAATTAAACATTGAGGGAAGCGGAGCTACAAAATTGGAGTTCACCGGCAAAGCAGCATCTGTAGATATTGAGTGTTCCGGAGCTTCGTATACAAAATTAATAGGCGAATGTGAGACTATGAGTGTTGAGATATCAGGAGCCTCAAAGTTTGATGCGTTCGGTTTTAAGGTTGACAACATGTCCATTGAGGTCATGGGAGTATCTTCTGCAAAGATTTTTGTAGAAAAAAGCATAGAAGCTGAGGTATCTGGCGGATCGTCAATTCTCTACAAGGGATCACCTACAGTAAAGAATATTGACATCAGCTCTGCTTCATCATTCAGAAAAGCAGATTGATAATCTAAATATATTATCTTTATAGAAAAATTATAGAGATAATATGAATTATAAAAAATTACATCAGGATGCCTTTGTGCTAGATTCCCATTGTGATACACCTCTAAGATTATTTGAAGGGGCAAATCTGGGGGAGCGAAAAGCAGAAGGGCATTTTGATTTTCTGCGCATGAAGGAGGGTGGCCTTGATGCCGCCTTTTTCGCAATCTATACCTCAAACAAAATGGAACCGGATGCAGCCACAAGAAAAGCCCTTCAATTAATAGCCCGTACATACGATGCGGTAGATGAAAATCCTGACAAAGTGGCAATAGCATTGACTGTCGAAGACGCAATTGAATTAAAAGAGAGAGGTTTGGGAGCTATATTTTTTGGAATGGAGAATGGTTTGCCAATTCAGAAAGATCTAAGCCTTCTTAGACTGTTCTATGATATGGGTGTTAGGTATATGACTCTTACGCATGCGGGTAATAATGAAATCTGTGACTCCTGTGCAACAACAGAAAAGAGGTGGAATGGTCTAAGTCCTTTTGGAAAGAAGGTTGTTAAAGAGATGAACCGACTAGGAATGGTAATAGACGTATCTCACATCTCAGATGATTCTTTCTACGATGTTCTCAAATATTCAAAAAAACCTGTGGTAGCAACACATTCTTGTTGCCGGGCAATTGCTGACCTGCCAAGAAACATGACGGACCAGATGATAAAAGATCTGGCTGAACATGATGGAGTAATCCAGATTAACTTCTACCCGCCTTTTTTGAATAAGGAATATGCCGACAAGTTCTGGCCACTTAGCGATGCTTTTGAAGAGGCTTTGGAAAACTATAAGAAGAGTCCAAAAAAATATAAAAGTCAGCTGGATGAAGCAAAAGAGAGGATGTTTGCTATTAAAAGACCGTCGTACAAAGAGGTTGTAGATCATATTGACCATGTTGTCAAGCTTGTAGGTATTAATCATGTTGGATTGGGATCGGATTTTGATGGAATAGAGGTGACCCCTGAGGGTTTAGAGGGTGTCGAAAAAATGCCAGTAATTACAAAAGAGCTAATAGAGAGAGGGTATTCAGAAAGTGATATAAGAAAAATTCTGGGAGGTAATTTCCTTAGAATTCTGGATTTGAATTTTTAATTTTAAAATTATGACAAAAATTGCATTAATTACGGGAGCAACATCAGGGATAGGAGAGGCTACTGCCCATTTACTGGCCAAAGAGGGATACAATCTCATAATTACAGGAAGGAGAACAGCTACACTTACTTCAGTTGCAACAAAACTGGAAAAAAATCACGGAATTAAAGTTCTCCCTTTAAGTTTTGATGTTAGAGAACTTAATCAGGTAGAACACTATCTAGGAAACCTCCCTGAGCCATGGAATAAAATAGATTTACTGGTTAATAACGCAGGCCTGGCGGTAGGGTTGAGTCCTATAAACCAGGGGACAATTGACGATTGGGAGAGAATGATAGATACAAATATTAAAGGGCTGCTATATGTAAGCAAAATTGTTTCCAACATAATGATAAACAGGGGAGGTGGCCAGATAATCAACATTGGGTCAATTGCCGGAAAAGCTGTATATCCGAACGGAAATGTTTATTGTGCATCAAAACATGCCGTTGACGCACTCTCCAGAGGAATGATGATGGATCTGCACGCACACAATATAAGAGTGTCCCAGGTTTGCCCGGGAGCAGCAGAAACTGAATTTTCTCAGGTACGTTTCAAAGGTGACACAGAAAAGGCAGCGAACGTATATAAAGGCTTTACTCCTCTAACAGCCAAAGATATAGCAGAAGTAATCATTTTTATAGTAAAAGCCCCTCCTCATGTAAATATCTGTGATGTAACAGTTATGCCGACTGCACAGGCATCAGTATCGATAATTCACAAAACAATTTAGACTTGGTAGATTTTAATCAAGCCATCCAGCTGTTTTAAATATCTGGTCAAGTTTGCTTGAAGTAAGTTCTCTGTCTCTGTCATTTCGGTTAGAAAAGATAAGATAGAGAATTTTCTTTTCGGGAAATCGACCTGCATAAATCTGATAACCTCCGTTATCACCTGTATGATACACTTTTACCGGAAAACCGGGCTTCTCTTGAATGAACCATCCGTAGCCATATGAGGTATAAGGGATATCAGGAATACTGATTTTTGCTGTATGGGCTTCATTCTTTGATTTGCTACTGATTAATTTGTCGGTTCTCAGAGCTTTTTCCCACTCTGCAAACTCTCTGACTGATGTATACAGACCTCCATCTGCTTTGGTTGCGAAAAAAGACTCCTCTCCGTAATCAAACTCATTGTATTTCTTTGCTAAACTATCATAGAGATATCCATGTGACATGCGAGGGATAATCTTTTCAGCTTCGAAATATGTGGATTCATTCATCCCGGATGGAATAAAAATCCTGTCTCTCATAAAAGTGTCAAATTGAACACCGGATGCTCTCTCAATTATCGTATACATTAATTGAAACGTAGGATTCATGTATTCGTAGGAAGTGCCTGGTTCAAAGTTTAGTTTGTCCAAATTCTCAAGGTATGAGTAGGATTCAACATCAGTGGCAGTAGTAACAAATTTCCTGTCACTTCTCTCCCTTGAGTCAGGAATTCCTGATGTATGTGACAATAGGTGCCTTATTGTAATTTTATTGAAAAAATCTGCCTTGAAATGTGGAAACCATTTTTTCACAGAGTCATCGAGCGAAAGCTTTCCCTCCTCTGCCAGCATCATAATTGCAACTGCAGAAAATTGTTTTGATACAGAAGCTATATTAAAGAATGTATTTCCATCAATGGGAGTCGAGCTATCCATGTCTGCTATTCCGTATCCTCGTTCGAAAATTATGGAATCTCCCTTCATTATTAGTACTGCGGCACCGGGTTCATTCTCTGGATAGAGAGATTTAAATAGAGAATCAACTTGTTCAAGAGCGATTTTATCACTGTTTTTGACATCTGAATCACAAGCTTGCATAACGAATACTAAAATGGTTAATAAAATTGTCAACTTTCTCATAGTTATGTACATATCATATATTGTAACTTTCTTGTTGTAAATTATAACTATGTAGTTATATTAGCTGTATGCCAAGCTTTAACCTTAAAGCATTAAGAGCTTCTGAAGAAAATCTGTCAATATTCCTTTGTCTGTCACCGTTAAATGTCATGCTTTTGCTTTCACAAAAATCCGGGCCAGCTACTGCTATCCAAATAGTTCCAACAGGTTTTTCCGGAGTTCCTCCGTCTGGTCCTGCAATACCAGAAGCTGCTACAGCGTAATCGGCTTTTAGAAGGCTCCTCACCCCGGAAGCCATAGCCAATACACACTCACTGCTTACCGCACCATATTTCTCAATAATTTTTCTGTCAACACCTAACAGATCAAATTTAACATCGTTGTCATAAGATATCACCGATCCTTTGTAGATATCGGACGCTCCCGGCAACGATGTTATCATGGAAGCAATTTTGCCGCCGGTGCAAGATTCTGCTGTTGCCATAGTGCAGGTTGCATTTCTAAGGTGTCTTGAGATGACATGCTCAAGAGTGTCTTCATTTTCACCATACAGGGCATTTCCAAGAATGCTCTTTAGCTCTTTAATAATAGGATTTACAATTTCATCGGCAAGATCTTTTGTCCCTCCATAAATTGAAAGTCTGAGTCGGACACCGGTAAGGGGATTAGGCAGGTATGCCAGTTTTACAGTTTCTGGCAATCCGTCCTCCCATTTTTCTATCAACCTGGCAAGAACAGATTCCGGTATCCCAAATGTTGAGAGACTTTTGTGAAAAATTGTCTCTGTATTATTTAGATCCACAATGTTCTGAATTACCTGAGGTATAAGAGCCGCCATCTCGTATGGGACACCGGGGAGCGAAAATAACAGACTTGGAGTGGTACCTTCATTTTTCGATATCGAAAACATCATTCCCGGTGCAGTTCCAAGGGTATTTTTCAAAACGGTACAACTTACAGGGACAAGTGCCTGATCACGGTTCAGATCGGATAATTCGAGCCCTCTTTTTTTACAAAGAGCTTCAATAATTTCAAGTTGTTCAATGTCATATCGGAATTCCGTGCAGCCGCTCAACTTTGCAAGAGCTGCTTTAGTAATGTCGTCTTTAGTGGGGCCGAGTCCTCCCGTAACTATTACAATATCTGAAATATTTATACATCTCTTAAGATTTGAAATGATATCTGTTTCCTTATCAGATACTGAAATCATAAAGTCAACCTTAACTCCAATTTTGTTTAATTCTTTTGAAACGAAGGATGAATTGGTATCAATAATCTGGCCTATGAGAATCTCATCACCAATAGTGCAAATGGTAGCATTCAACATGTGGACAGTTATTTTGAAATCTTTTTAAGTATAGATCTGACCAGACCCGGCCCGGTGTATATGAATCCGGTGTAAATCTGAACAAGAGATGCACCAGCATCAAGCATTTGTTTAGCCTGATCGGGAGACATAATGCCTCCAACTCCTATTATTGGTAATTCTCCTCCTGTTTTTTTATTGATATACTTGATAACCTCCAGACTTCTTTCGAATAAAGGGGCCCCGCTTAGTCCACCATCACCTATTGAGTCAACCAGTTCTTTTGAAGATTTGAGGTTTTCCCTTTTGGTTGTGGTATTTGTTGCAACAATCCCGTCAAGACCGGAAACCAATATCAGCTCAATTATTTCGTCCATCTGTTCATAAGTCAGATCCGGAGAAATCTTCAGGAGTATTGGACGGTATTCGTCATAATATTTTCTGAGAGTGGTAAGCTTATCCACTATCTCTGCCAGCGAAGTGATATCCTGTAATTTAGTAAGACCCTTCACATTCGGGCAAGAGACGTTAATTGTAAAATAATCTACAAAATCATAAAGTTGGGCAAAAGACCTTTCGTAATCAACAGGTGCCTGCTCATTGGGACAAGATGTACTTTTGCTGATATTGCCACCTATAACAACTTTGGGCTTTCTCTTTTTAATGGATTTAACAGCATACTTTATTCCTCTGTTATTTATACCCATTCTGTTAATAATTGCATTGTCTTCTAAAAGCCTGAAACATCGGGGTTTTGGATTTCCCATTTGTTCATTTGGTGTAAGTGAACCAATTTCTATAAAGCCAAAACCAAAATTTGCAAGGTCATTGTAAATCTGTCCATTCTTATCGAAACCGGCAGCCAGCCCGACAGGGTTTTCAAATCTCAGCCCGAACACCTCTCGTTCAAGATTATCTCTTTTATATGTATAGAAAAGTCTTAGAATAGCTCCTGAAAACGGAATATATCTGAGAAAAAGAAGAAGATTCAAAATTATTCTGTGAATTGTCTCAGGATAAAATGCGAATAGTATTGGCTTAATCAGTTTAAACATTTTATTAAAGAATTTCCGCAAAGGTAGAAATTAATCGACAAGAATTTAATCTTTGGCAGGAAAGTACTCGGAGAAAGAGTTGTCGGAGTATACGAAAATCATCTTCTTAAGAATCCTTTTTTTGCCATCATCTGTGTCTGGAATTTCTTTTACGAGATTCTCAGGAGGTTCAGGTTTTTTAATTTCTGGGCTAAAAAGAGTATAATCAGAAATTTGAGGTGTTGCTAATACCTCTTGTTTTAGGTCTGGTGTGAATGAAGATTGCTCTTTATACATTTTTCCTTTGCCGGTAATGAGCCATTCAGCATTTACGGCGGGGAACTTCATCAGTAGTTTCTGAATAAATTCAAAACCTGGTTTGTTTCTTCCAGATAGGATATGGGACAAACCTGAACGTTGAATGCCAATTATCTCCGACAATCTTGCCGGAGACAGTTGCTCAAGGGTTAAAAATTGCTGTAAACGGTCTTTCATAATTGTAAACTAATAGTTCTACAAATGTAATCAATTATATGGTTACAGATGTAATGTTTGTGAAATTTACATATGTAACGGGAGAATAGTTAATATAGGCTGAATACTGTTTCTGACATGGAATTATATAAGATAATGAATAGTTGTCAATTACTATAAGTAATACTAAATATAAATTACATAAATAGCTCGTAAATAAGATTATAAAAGAATATATACCCGTTTTTATCTGCAATTTATCTCTATTTGGGTTAAATTGTAGATATTTATATATATTACTACTACTAATAAAGCGCATAAAACACTGGTATCTAGCATAATAAAAAGTACATAGATGCTCATTTAAATAGGATTAAACTTATAAACAAAAAGAGTAGTGTTTATACTAAATAATGATGGGTTAGGTATACATAAGTAAACACTAATGTTTACTATCGAGAACTACATTTGTAAACAAATATTCAAATTTTAATTATTTTCTATTAATGGTATAAATGTATAGTTTTGCAAAAAATAATTGATTGTGGAGCCTGAAATAAGAATAAGTGATTTTTCCTATGTCCTTCCTGAAGATAAAATAGCAAAGTATCCCCTGCAGAACAGAGATGACTCTAAGATTTTAATATTTAAGAACAGAGAGATATCTGAGTCAAAATTTTCGAATCTCGTTGAGTTATTGCCGGAAGACTCTTTAATGATCTTCAACAATTCCAAAGTGGTACCTGCCCGTCTACTATTTAAAAAAGATAGCGGAGCTAACATCGAGATTTTTTGTCTTGAACCTCATTTTCCTGTGGAATATAACACTTCATTTGCAGCAACAGAAAGTTGCAGCTGGCTTTGTGTTGTTGGAAACAGTAAAAAATGGAAAAATGGCCATGTATTATTTAACGAGCATGGAGATAAAGAGCTTGCTGATTACCAGTTCAAAGCAAAAATACTGAATAAGATTGAAGACAAATTCATAATTGAGTTCACGTGGAAGTCAGGTATTCCTTTTTCTGAGCTTATGGAACATTGCGGAAGGGTTCCTATTCCCCCTTATCTGAAAAGAGATGCGGAAGCAGCTGATACAGAAAGATATCAAACACTGTATGCCAGACACAGAGGTTCTGTAGCTGCGCCAACGGCAGGTCTGCATTTTACCAACGAAGTAATAAAGAAAATTGAAAATAAAGGGATTGACAAGGGTGAGCTATGTCTGCATGTAGGTGCCGGAACGTTCCTTCCGGTAAAATCGGAGCTTATTAAGGACCACAATATGCATTCAGAGCCTTTTTCAGTCTCAGAAGAGCTGTTGATAAAATTGCTGAACCATAATAAAAAGAGGGTGATAGCAGTGGGTACTACCTCTGCGAGGTGTCTTGAGTCGTTGTATTATCTTGGTATACATTGTATTGAATCAGGGGATCCCTCATCAGTATCCCAGTGGGAACCCTATGACAGAGAATACAAATACACACTCGAGGAATCACTTAAGGCGTTGATGGAGTGGATGAAAAGCAACGGAAAAAGCACTATTGACACACGAACAATGATAATTATAGTTCCAAATTTCAAATTCAGGATAGTGGATGTTCTCATCACAAATTTTCACCAACCAAAAAGCACTCTTTTACTGTTGATTTCTGCATTTATTGGAGAAGATTGGAGAAGGGTTTATGACTACTCTCTCGCAAATGATTTCAGATTTCTTAGCTATGGAGACAGTTCGATCCTATTCAGATAATTTTATCAGATATAATATCTTTTGAGCCCAGCTCGAAAGCATGGGACCAGACGAGAGAAGGTTGGGAACAATATTGTTTATTTGTTTCTCAGCAATCTTCAAGTACTCTTTTTTCCCTGTTATTTCATAGAAAGATAACATGTTACCGGCCATTATCGAGTTTGCAGAAGGTCTTATGACATCAATATTTGACTCTCTTTTAAAAGGTATGGTTTCGCTTTGCAGACTTATTTCAGATTTACTGAACATTCCATTTTCTGGCTTGTAGAAATAATCCATAACAATATTAAGATACTTCTCAGCTATATCGAAATAAATCCTTTCATCCTGTGCTTTATATAGCTCAAGAGAAGCGTCTATGAAGTTTGAATAGTCTGACAGATACCCTAAAAGCGACCTTTGCTGGCAGCATGTATATCTAAAAAGTTTTCCTGCTGAGTTTATATTATTGTTAAGCAAGTAGTTGAGTGTTTCAACGGCCTCTTCGTACATTTGCTGATTATCCAACAGTTTAGATGATATCGCCAACGCTCTTACTAATTGAGAATTATGAGATGTGATTTCTCTTTTGTCAACAAAATGGCCTCTGTGTTCACCCCTCCGGTTTCTCAACAAATCAAATTCATCTTCAGTTATCATACTAAAGCACTCTTCTGTTCTTACAGGGATTTGCTTTTCAAGTCTGTTTTTTGTCAGATCCATACCAAGAGCTAGTGCAATATCCTTAAAACGAACGGGAAACAGTATTGACAATTCATTCAATGAATACAGGTAATAGGACGAGTCATCTGATGGTGTTACAAGTGTAGAACTGTTATGATATCCGCCTTTGCCATTATATAGTTTGTTTTTTAGAAACTGATAAACCTTAAAGGTTGTCTCTTTATATGATTCCTTTTTAAAATGTTTGTATGCCAACGCATATAAAATCATAAACTGACTGTTTTCCTCAAGATTTTTTTCATAATATGCCTTCTCGCAAGAGTAGTCAGCAGCTTGTCTGAAAAATCCACCATCTATCGGATCAAATATTGCCGAAAACTGCAGATGATCAAGAAGAGATTCAATTTTAAGAGACATCTTCTCATTTGGGAAGTACTTTAAATATTCTACAATGGTAATCAGACTGCTGGGATTGGGTGTGAAAGGCTTTAATCTATATATGAAATCGGTTTCAAACATGCCCTTGTACCAATGTTGTACATATTTCGTCAGAATATCCTGGTCCAGTTTTGTTTCGGACCCTTTTTCAGTAATTATTCCTGTATTTTTTGCTCTTTTGCTCAACTCTTCCGAAAGTTGAATCAACAAATCCTTTTTCTCCTCCTTTGCAAGAATAATGCTGTTTGCAATCTCTAGAAAACAATCTGTGTCACATTCAGAAAAGCATATAATAGGCTTTCTGTCAGGCATTATAAACATATTCATGGGGCCATATGAGAAGTCCTGATTAAGAAACAGAAGATCTAGGGCTATTAGGAAAGATTCCGGTCTGTCCTCCTTATCTTCTGCAATACATATGAAATTTTTATTCAAAATTTCTATTACTCTTGGATCGCTGAAGAGTTTAACAGAGCTCTCTCTTATATGCATATTACTAACATAACCAATGTGTTGGAATATCAGTTTGTCTTCTTTAACGGCTTTCTCCAGGAGTTCTTCGCTAAGAGAACCATTCCATTCCACCCCCTTGCCGGCAAGTAATTTTAAATATGGAGAACAAGTATTAAACATTTATTTAACTAAATTTGCTTTACTAAAAACCTTACCATTATGAAAAGAACACTTATTGACCTGTTTGAGGAGTCAGTCGCAAAGTACTCCGATTATACATTTCTGCTTGAGAAAGAAAATAAGGATTACAAACCTACAACTTATTCTCAAACTAAAGTACTAGCAGAACAATTCGGCGCAGGGCTTTGTTCACTGGGATTTGAGAAAAAGAGCAATGCTTCTATCCTTTCTGAAGGGCGCAATTTATGGATAATAGGAGAACTGGCCATATTCTATGCCGCTGGAGTTAACGTTCCTTTGTCAATCAAGCTTGAAGAGAGCTCAGACCTGTTGTTCAGGCTGATTCATGCCGATGTTACACTGTTGATGGTTTCGGAGAGGCAGTTGAACAAAATAAGGGTTATCAAGGAAAAACTTCCATTAGTAAAGCATATTATTGTTTTTGACAAATTGAATGAGTATCAGGACAGGGAGATATACTACGAAGATGTTATGGAAATGGGAAAAAGTTATATGGAGAACAATCTGACGCAATTTCGAGAGCTGGGCAGATCGGTTCAAAACGATGACTATGCCACAATAACTTATACTTCAGGAACAACTGCAGATCCAAAAGGAGTCATACTTACTCACAGAAATTATACAGCAAATGTAGAACAGGCACTCTCTTGCATGGATATCCCTCCAAAATACAAAAACCTGATAATATTGCCTCTGGACCATTGCTTTGCACATGTCGTAGGTTTTTATATAATGATATCAAGAGGAGCAATTGTTGCTACAGTGCAGCCGGGAAAGACAGGTATAGAGACTTTGAAGAATATACCAATAAACATTCAAGAAATTAAACCCAATATTTTATTGTCGGTACCAGCTCTTGCCAAAAATTTCAAGAAAAACATTGAACTTTCGGTGAAATCAAAGGGGAAATTTACTGAATCACTTTTCAATCTGGCTCTTTGCATTGCGATTACTTACAATAAGGACGGTTGGAACAGAGGTTCGGGTTGGACTTTCCTGTTGTATCCTTTGAAAGCATTGTTTGATAAGATTTTATTCTCTAAGGTGAGACTTGCCATGGGGGGAGAACTTGAGTTTTTTGTTGGGGGAGGAGCTCTTCTAGACAAAGAGCTTCAAAAATTCTACTATGCAATTGGCATTCCTATGTTTCAGGGATATGGCCTCTCTGAGGCGACTCCCGTGATCTCGACAAACACCCCTGCCAGACATAAACTTGGATCATCGGGGATCTTGGTTAAACCAATGGAAATAAGAATAATGGATAACGAGGGAAATATTCTTGGAACAGGAGAGGCCGGAGAAATAGTTGTTAAAGGAGAGAATGTAATGGCAGGTTACTGGAAAAATCCTAAGGCAACCATAGAAACTATAAAAGATGGATGGCTGTATACAGGGGACCTTGGTTATATGGATAAAGATGGTTTCCTTTATGTTCAGGGACGCTTCAAATCACTTTTAATTGGAAGTGACGGAGAAAAGTACTCTCCGGAGGAGATTGAAGAGACCATGGTTACTCAATCAAAGCTTATCCAGCAGATCATGCTACATAATAATCAATCACCATATACAATTGCAATTATTGTTGTTGACAAAAGCACGACATTGACTAAGGATGAGCTTATTAAGGCAATTGCTGCAGAAATTGATAAGTACAAAGGAAAAGGTGAGTATTCCGGACTTTTCCCTGAAAGATGGCTCCCTGCTTCATTCATACTGTCAAAGGATCCATTCACTGAACAGAACAGAATGATAAACTCAACAATGAAACTTGTCAGATCAAAAGTGGAGGAGGCATATAAGGAGAAGATAGATTTTGCTTATACTCCTGAGGGTAGAAATATTTTCAATAAATACAATCTGGAAGCCTGATGCAAAGACATAGATTGTTGATATCTATCGTCTTGACAGGTATAACCTTTGCCTTTGGTTTAAGTTATTATTGGAGACCATACGTTTACAATGTTAAGGACGAATTTAAATTCTCTGCTACAAGAGTAGCTGATGATATTAAGATTATCAGTAGTGAGCCTCACTCTATAGAACACCCGGCTGCGAGGGATAGAGTAAGAGATTATCTCGCACAGAGACTGGATAGTATGGGAATCACTTCCTCTTATTATTTCTATGATTCAATAACTTCCAGATTGAATACAAAAATTAAGATTTCAAATTTATATTCAATAATCGATCCTCCGTCAGGTGAAGCGTCCTCATATCTGTTACTCATTGCACACCTCGATTCTAGATTCAGGAAAAAAGTTCTGGACAAATATGTCTATTCATATGGTGCCGCAGATGATGGCTACGGCTTAGGAGTGATTCTTGAATCTGTAAGACTGGCAATGATATACAGAGATAACTGGAAGCAGGGTATAAAGGTTTTGTTTACAGATTCAGAAGAATCTGATTTGGATGGTATAAGAAAAGCTCTGGAGCAAAATCCGGAAATTTTCAAAAATGTGGGTTTTGTGATTAATCTTGAAGCAAGAGGAGTGAGGGGGCCTGCTTTGCTTTTTGAAACATCTCCAAATAACAGGGCGGTCATGGAACTCTACAAATCTGCCAATCATCCATTTACCTATTCTGTTACTACAGCGGTATACAGTATTTTACCTAATTCCACAGATTTCGCCCTGCTTAAGAATTCATACCCGGGAATGAATTTTTCAGTAATTGACAACTTAAAGTATTACCATACTGAATTGGATAACTTCAGCAATATCTCTCTTCGCTCTATACAACATTATGGTGATCAGATAGAACCAGTGATATTTAAGTATCTGACAGATGTTACCTATAGCAATACTGAAAGTTTGGTTTCAGAAGATGAGGCTGTATTCCTAACAATACCGGCTATTGGACTTGTCTGCTTTTCAAGGAATCTTTACTTCATTATCAATGTCCTGATATTAATCATTCTGTGCATTACTGCTTACTATCTTCTGAAAAGTAAGAGAGCTAGTCATAAAGGTATATTAAGATCTGTATCATTCGTATTGATAATCTCGGTTCTTGCATCATTTGCCGGTTTTTGTATTGCCTATTTGTCTGCCTTGCTTACCGGTCAGAAATATAATCTGGTTAATTTACCGTATGTGAAGTTTGACTCAGTAATAATGATAGTCGCCTTTGTTGCCTTATCTTTAATTATATGGAGAATTTATATCTTTAAAACAGGCAGGCAAAGATTCACTCAGATTGAAGCTATCACCGGCAGTGTTTTCATTCAGTTTTTACTGTCTACCCTATTGTATTTTTTTATCGGGGAAAATTTCTTTTTTCTTTTTCCGGTGTTTTTGTCGATAGTTGCCATGCTATTCAGTATACTTACCAAAACCAGGTATATGTATCTGATTGCTTGTATTCTGATTATATTGCTGTTAGTTCCGTTTTACTATGCAATTATTGTTGCATTGACTCTAGGTTCTTTGCCCGTTTTCATGATGCTGGCTTCATTATTGTTGTCAATTTTAATCCCTGTTTCCGACAGCTTTATCAGAAAACTTGTTTAATAGGAATTATATTATTTAACTTTAACTTTTAAAAAGATTGCAATGGTCAATGATAAATTTCAGGATATAAGGCCTTATATAGAAGACGAGATTGGCCCTGCGTTAAGCAGGATAGCCAGACATCCTCTGTTATCTTCAATATCTGCATATTTGTTTCCGGATAAAAAACCGGAAGAGATAGGGCATTTTATAGCCACATTAAAGAGTGTAGATGAATTTCAATCTCTTGTCATGTTCTCTGCCATTAAGAAGATTATTTCGGATACAACAAAAACATTGTCATATGCAGGTTTGGATCAGCTTAAAAACAGCAAAAAACACCTGCTCATATCCAATCATCGGGATATTCTTCTGGATTCTAGTATCATTCAGATCATTTTTTGCATGAATGATATCCAGACGTCAGAAATGGCCGTTGGAGATAATCTTATTACGGACTCTTTTATTGAAGACATAGCCAGGTCAAATAAGATGATAAGGGTAGTCAGAAATGTAAATGCCCGCGAATTATATAATTCTTCACTAATTTTATCCCAATATATCAGACAACGGGTATCTATGGATCAAAGTTCAGTATGGATTGCCCAACGAAATGGCCGGACCAAAGATGGTATGGATCTTACAGAACAAGGCTTGATGAAGATGCTAGAACTGAGTGGCGAGGGTGATTTTGTAAAAGATTTTGAGGAGTTGTCAATTGTTCCTATATCTATTTCCTACGAATTCGAACCGTGCGACCTTCTTAAAAGTAAGGAGTTGTATGTTTCCCGCAGAAGAAAATACATTAAAAATCCAGGTGAGGATCTTAATAGTATTCTTACTGGTATAATGCAGTTTAAGGGTAATATTCATCTGAATTTTTGCAAGCCATTATCTCATGAGGAGATTCATGCATGTTCAATCCTGGAAAAGAATGAGAGATTCAAATCTTTAGCAGAGGTAATAGACCGGAAGATTATAGAATCATACCAACTGTGGAAGAACAATTATATTGCCTATGACATGCTTTATTCATGTGACAAATACAGCAAAAACTATTCAAATCAGGACAAACAGAACTTTATCAGTTACCTGAAATATAAGCTTTCAGATATTGATGGAAATCCTAAAGAGATGGAGGAGATATTTCTTTCAATTTATGCAAATCCGGTTTTAAGCAAAGAGAGAGTAGATTAAGTATTGCGATTTTTTAGATACCTATAAATTAGGTGATTAGAAAATAAGATAACCAACTTGTTACACGATATAACAAGTTGGTTATTTAATATTAAGTAGATTCTTATGAAAAAGTAGGTGGAGCAGATTTGGTTAAAAATCATAATTGAGCAAAAGTGTGGCAAAGGCAGATCCAGGTGTGGGATTTGAAGGATGCTTGCAATGGAGGGTTTGGGTACCCACTAAGTGAACGGAGCTTTTAGAAAATCGAGTGCAGATCCGCGAGCTGATCTGCAAAAGCACAATATCGGGGCTGCCTTTGATTTTCAGCGGAGAGAGCACTAAGTGGGTAAACCCGGTGTAGCATCCAAAAATCCACACCTGGACTGAAAATAATCCAGACTTTTGCCTCCACTTGAAATTTACTGCTCCACCTACTTTTCAACTTGATACACTTTAACACCTGTTTTGTGAAAAAAAAACTAAATGTTATATTGACAAATTGTACAGAGGAGATTAAATTGCTAAATTTGCATCTTGTATTTTAATAATCATTTAGACTAATGAACAAAATAATCTCTGTGGATGATGCTGTCAGCAAAGTTAAAGATGGCATGACTTTGATGATTGGTGGGTTTCTTACATCAGGTGGACCCAACACAATAATGGATGCTTTAGCATTGTCTGGTATTAAAAACCTGACGATCATCTGCAATGATGGTGCATATCCGGATAAGGGCATGGGCAAACTCATAGCAAACCGTCAGGTCGTTAAATTGATTACATCATATGTAGGGTCAAATCCTGTAGCTATAGATCTTATGAATTCACAAGACCTGGAGATAGAATTTTGCCCCCAGGGTACTCTCATAGAGAGAATAAGGGCATTCGGTGCAGGTTTAGGCGGAGTACTCACTCCTACAGGCTTGGGAACTATAGTTGCTGAGAATAAAAGGATTATTAATGTGGACGGGAAGGATTTTATTCTAGAAACGCCGCTAAGGGCACATATTGCGTTTATAGGAGCATCAGTTTCTGATAAAATGGGTAACCTCTATTACAAAGGAAATACAAAGAACTTCAATCCTATTATGGCTATGGCTGCAGAAACGGTTATAGTAGAAACAGAGGAACTTGTAGAAACCGGAACAATAAAACCGGAAGATGTGCACACTCCTGCAATTTTGGTGGATTATATACTAACTAAATAAATCTTTACTATGTCTAAGACTGCTTTAATAAGAGTCAGAATGAGCTCACACGATGCTCATTATGGCGGGAACCTTGTGGATGGAGCCAAAATGCTTCAACTTTTTGGTGATGTTGCTACGGAATTACTAATTCAGCATGATGGTGATGAGGGTCTCTTCAAAGCCTACGATAATGTTGAGTTCATAGCTCCTGTTTATGCGGGCGACTACATTGAAGCATCCGGAGAGATAGTATCAGTCGGCAACAGTTCCAGAAAAATGGAGTTTGTTGCAAAAAAAGTCATAGTCCCAAGACCTGACATTTCTCCTTCTGCCGCAGATATTCTTGAAGAACCGATTATTGTATGTAAAGCAAGCGGGACTTGTGTAACTCCAAAAAGTTGTCAAAGAAAATAATCTGAATAGCTATGGAAAAACTTATAATTACAGCCGCTATATGCGGAGCAGAGGTATTAAAAGAGCATAATCCGGCAGTTCCCTACACTGTTGAAGAGTGTGTAAGAGAAGCAAAGTCGGCATATGATGCAGGTGCAAGCATCATCCATTTGCATGTACGTTATGACGATGGTATCCCGACACAAGACAAGGCCAGGTTTAAAGAGGTTATGGATGCAATCTACAATGTTTGTCCAGATGTAATTATTCAGCCTTCAACAGGTGGTGCAGTAGGAATGACAAATGATGAGAGACTGCAGCCTACTGAACTATCTCCGGAAATGGCTACCCTCGACTGCGGGACCCTCAATTTTGGAGGAGATGACATTTTTGAAAATACGGAAAATACAATCAAGTACTTTGGCCAGAAGATGATAGAGCGCGGAATTAAACCGGAGCTTGAGGTGTTTGACAAAAGTATGATTGATATGGCTTTGAGGCTTCATAAGAAGGGCTTCATACAGAAACCGATGCATTTTGACTTTGTGATGGGGGTGAATGGCGGAATCTCAGGAGAATTGAGAGACTTTACATTCCTGAAGGGTAGTATTCCTTCTGATGCCACCTATACTGTGGCCGGGGTAGGGAGATACGAATTTCCACTTGCTGTTGCCTCTATAATTGAAGGAGGTCACGTTCGGGTTGGTTTTGAGGACAATGTATTCCTGTCAAAGGGAGTTCTGGCAAAATCAAACGGAGAACTTGTTGCCAAAGTTGTAAGATTCGCCAAAGAACTGGGCAGAGATATAGCCACACCAACAGAGGCACGTCAGATACTTGGTCTTAAGCCAAGATAATAAGCATTTATATAAATTAATTAAATACATACTTCAGCACAATGAAAAAGGGTAACAAATACGGCATTCACAGAGTGATAGAGCCAAAAGGAGTTCTTCCGCAACCAGCCAACAAAATTGACAATAACATGGACGAGATCTACGATAACGAGATCTTGATTGATGTTCAGACACTGAATATTGACTCAGCCAGTTTTACACAAATTGAAGAGCAAGCAAAAGGGGATAAGGCAAAAATTGCTGAAATCATGCTTGGTATTGTTGCATCTCAGGGAAAACACAGAAATCCTGTTACAGGATCTGGTGGAATGCTTCTTGGAACAGTAGAGAAAATTGGTGATGCTCTTATTGGCAAAACAGATCTAAAGGTAGGCGATAAGATTGCAACTCTTGTATCGCTTTCGCTTACCCCATTAAGAATTGACAAAATTAAAGATATTCGTTCAGATATTGACCAGGTTGACATTGACGGTAAAGCCATTCTTTTTGAGAGCGGTATATATGCAAAAATACCTGACGACATGCCTGCAAACCTTGCTCTATCTGCATTGGACGTTGCCGGGGCACCTGCTCAGACAGCAAAACTTGTGAAACCCGGAGACACTGTACTTATTATTGGAGCCGGTGGCAAATCTGGAATGTTGTGTTGTTATGAGGCAAAAAAACGTGCCGGAGTTACAGGAAAGGTTATTGGCCTGTGTCATAGTGAAAAGAGCACAAAAAGACTTCAAGACCTTGGTTTCTGCGACTATGTATTCTCTGCGGATGCTACTCAGCCTGTTTCGATACTTGAGAAAATTGAAGAGCTTACAAAGGGACAAATGTGCGACGTAACTATCAATAATGTAAATATAACTGACACTGAGATGACAAGTATTCTTTGTACAAAGGATACCGGAGTTGTCTATTTCTTCTCAATGGCCACCAGTTTTACAAAAGCAGCACTTGGAGCAGAGGGAGTTGGCAGCGACGTTACTATGATAGTAGGAAATGGTTACACTAAGGGCCATGCAGAAATAACACTTGAACTGTTACGTGAAAGCGATAAATTAAGAAAGATATTTACAGAACTTTACGCATAGTAAAAATACTATATGACAGTAGCTTGCAGATACGGAACACATAGAGTGGTCTCTCCAAAAGGTACCTTGCCACAGCCGGCCCATAAGCTGGACAATTCTGTCTCTATATATGATAATGAGGTACTTATTGACGTATCTACCTTAAATATAGATTCTGCCTCTTATACTCAGATAAAAAAAGCTTGTGGCTCTGATGCAGAAAAGATGAAAGAGATGATTCTCTCAATTGTGGATGAGAGGGGAAAGATGCAGAACCCTGTGACCGGTTCAGGAGGAATGCTTATTGGAACCGTCAGGGAGATAGGCAGGAATTTTCCTGCAAACAAGCTAAAGGTAGGGGACAGGATAGCAACTCTTGTCTCTCTTTCGCTGACGCCCCTAAAGATTAATTCTATTAAGAAACTATCTCCAGCATCGGACCAGGTGGATGTAGATGCACAGGCAATATTGTTTGAAAGCGGCCTTTTTGCAGTTCTGCCCGATGACATACCTGAGAAGCTTGCCCTTGCTGCTCTTGATGTTGCAGGTGCTCCGGCTCAGGTGGACAGACTAGTCACAGAGGGCGACATTGTATGTATTATAGGTGGTGGAGGAAAATCCGGAATTCTCTGTTGTTATCAGGCTATGCAGAATGCAGGGCCATCGGGTAAGGTGATCGTTGTCGAGTATTCAAAAGAGAATGCTCAACGTATCATTGACATGAATCTTGCAACAGACGTTATTGTAGCGGATGCCACAAATGTGATGGATGTTTATGAAAAGGTAATGGCTGTTACAGGTGGCAGAGGATGTGACGTAACTGTCAACAACGTAAATGTTCCCTCAACTGAGATGACCTCAATATTAATTACAAAAGGACAGGGGTGTGTCTATTTCTTCTCAATGGCAACAAGCTTTACAAAAGCGGCGTTAGGAGCCGAAGGAGTGGGAAAGGACATAAATCTAATAGTTGGAAATGGCTATGCCAAAGGGCATGCTAACCTGACTCTTAATATTATACGTGAATCGAAGCCTATCAGGGAGCTTTTTGAAAAATTATATGTTTAGATTATGACAGAAAACAGAAGAAAGATATTATTTCCTGATGCTACAGATGAGCAATGGAACGACTGGAAGTGGCAGGTTAAGAACAGGATTGAGACACTAGATCAGTTGAAGAAATGTATAGTACTTACTCCTGAGGAAGAAGAGGGTGTTAAGACATCTCTGGCTACTCTCAGGATGGCCATCACGCCATACTATATCAGTCTTATAGATCCGGAGAATCCTAATTGCCCTATAAGAAAACAAGCAATACCAACAGGAGCGGAGACTCATCAGTCTGCTGCTGATCTTCTTGACCCTCTTCACGAGGACGAGGACTCTCCTGTACCGGGGCTGACGCACAGATATCCGGACAGAGTTCTTTTGCTCATTACAGATATGTGTTCAATGTATTGCCGTCATTGTACCAGAAGGAGATTTGCCGGTCAGAAGGACGATGAATCGCCGGTTGACAATATTCAGAAGGCAATTGACTACATAGCAGCTACACCAAGGGTAAGGGACGTTCTGTTATCGGGAGGTGATGCTCTTATGGTATCAGATGCTAAGCTTGAATCAATTATTAAAAGACTGAGGGCCATTCCGCA
>Ga0074195_1001339_pt1 | contig 35393 bp, 39 predicted proteins | sample EPASupsiteHSE623_FD_64525 | JGI IMG/M metagenome (GOLD analysis project Ga0074195, IMG submission 64525) | Bioremediated contaminated groundwater from EPA Superfund site, New Mexico - Sample HSE6-23 | ecosystem: Environmental > Aquatic > Deep subsurface > Groundwater > Contaminated ... | reverse complement strand
AGAGATGGCGGTACCCTTGGGGTAGATCCGCCTGCATAACGTGCGGGAGTGGTTGCCGATTGAGATTCCGCCCAGAGCGGAGGAAACATTTATACCCGTGCCTTTACCTTAGGCATTTGTCAACAAGCTCAATGAAGCGGCTTTTTTTCATGGAAATGGGCAAAATATTAATAAAATCATCTATTTTCGCTTATTTTTTCGTAAAATAACGTGCAACAAACTTTACAGTTAGTTTCTAAAATGTTACAATTAGGGAAGCTCAAGTAAATAGGTTTAGTGAGGTCCACATTTTTATCCCTTCTCTAATTTGTCTTATGAACGGGGGAAAGAATAAAGTGTGCCCCCAACCATTCTGGGCAAAAAAATATTGAGGAGGATTTTTAATGTTTGAAGACAAAACCTTAACCTGTAAGGACTGTGGTACTGACTTCGTTTTTTCCGTTTCTGAACAGGAATTCTACGCAGAAAAGGGATTTTCGAATGAGCCGGGCCGCTGTCCCGAGTGCAGGGCTGCCAGAAAGCAACAAAACCGTGGAGGTTTTGGTCGCAGTTCGCGCCCGCAGAGAGAAATGCATCCTGCAGTTTGTTCATCTTGTGGTGTTCAGACCCAAGTGCCTTTCCGTCCCAGTGGTGACCGCCCGATTTATTGCAGCGACTGTTTCTCCAAGCGCAACAGATACTAATCGGACATTCATAATCCCCCACCTCTCTAGGTGGGGGATTTTTTTAGGTGAAAAACTTTTTTCAGTCAAAACTTGCTATTTGTCCTAGAATGTGTTATTGTAATTACACGTGTTAAAGAGCTTGAAACGCAAACCATTTTTGGCCTCTGTTTTACAGGTTTGGACAAAAGGTTTTTGAGTTTTAACTTTTTGACTAGTCTTGTTAAAAGGAGGTTTCAAAATGGAAGGCAAAGTAAAATGGTTTAACGCAGAAAAAGGCTTCGGTTTTATCGAAGCAAATGAAGGCGGCGATGTATTCGTTCATTTTTCAGCAATCCAAAGCGATGGATTCAAGACTCTTGATGAAGGTCAAGAAGTATCATTCGACATCGTTGAGGGTAATCGTGGTCCACAGGCCGCCAATGTTGTCCGCAAATAATTCGGGTAACTTTTAAGGGGTATTCCTAACGGAATACCCCTTTTGACTTTCTCGATCACTAGCCAATATATGAACAGCAGTAGTCCGTGATCTCGCTAACCTTAAGCTTAAATTTGGCATTAGCCGGGACGGTAAAAGAATCACCGCCTGGAATGATCTTCCACTCACTGTTTCCCGGCAGCAGGACTTCCAGTTTCCCTGACAGTATCTCCATTACCTCCTCCTGGCTTGTCCCAAATTCGTATTCACCAGGCAGCATTATACCAAGGGTCTTCTTACTGCCATCCGGGAACAGGACTGTCCGGCTGGTAACTTTACCGTCAAAATAGATATTGGCATTCTTCAGAACAGTGACATTTTCAAACCGTGACATGGGTATTCCTCCTTTTGTTGTTATTAGATATCTGGCAATGCATTTACTGCATCACATATTTTGGAAACCATGATCAGACCTATAAAATAATTTAACAAAACCAAAAACAGCCCAATGTGAGGCAGCCACCCGGTGAAGGAAAGAATGGTATGAGTTAAAAACAGCCATTCCGGTAATTTTGGAACATTAAACTCATGCCTATCGATAAAACTGTTATAATCTTTAGCGTACCCCCAAATTGCTTGAAACGACCAATAGATATTAAACAGCGGTATGAATAGAAAGCCCACCGCTTTTCCCGGTGCTGTCCGGGCGTTACCGTCTTGAATAACTTCCCACATCCTGTAAAACAACATTAACATGAAAACTGCGCCGAGCAGCATTGTTAAAAATGCAAATCCATAAAGCAGTAAACCCTTTAATTGATCGGGGCCGCGACTTACCGTTTGGGCAGTAATGTTAAATATTTTGCCCAAACCGAATCCTGTTCCTATCGGTATCATATAAAAGCCCTTAGATAATCTCTTCATTCCTTTATTTTACCATACCGCAAAAGCAAAGTAACGGAACGAGAGTTCGGTTATCGTTTTTCGTTTAACAACTAAAAGAGCCACGGGCAGTACCCAGGGCTCTCACTTGTTTAATCAAAAATTTTTTTTATATAGTTAGGCAAGACAAAACTAGCTCTATGAATTTCTTCATTGTAATATTTCAGATTAAAGCTATTAACCATACTACTGTCTGGATTAGTTGTTGCAGGATCATAATGTTTGCTGCCAATTGTAAAGGTCCAGAATCCACCAATATAAGTAGCTATAGCGGTCAGATAGGTCTTTGTGATAGGGAACATACCCGATAAAGCCTTATGAACATCAGCCAGCAGATTTTTATTAAAGGTTGGGGATTCCGTCTGTGCTACCATTATGCCGTCTTCTTTTAAAGCATTATATACGTCACTGTAAAATTCACGGCTAAACAGGCCCTTTGCCGGTCCTACCGGATCAGACGAGTCAATAAATATCACATCATAGTAGGCCTGTTTATTCTTAATAAACTGTAGTCCATCCTCAACGAGTATTCTGACTTTTTTATCACTTAATGCGCAGCTGACCTCCGGTAGAAACTCCCTGGACGCCCAGATCACTTTATCGTCTATTTCCACCAGGTCGGCCTGTTTTACAGATTTATATTTAATAGCCTCTCTTATAGCACCACCGTCACCGCCGCCGATAACCAGCACTTTTTGGGGCTCCGGATGGGACATCATAACCGGGTGGACAATCATTTCATGGTATATGAACTCATCTTTTTCGGTAGTCTGCACTACTCCATCCAAAATTAGAGCCCTGCCAAACTCCAGAGTATCGATTACTGCGATATGCTGATAATCGCTCCGGTCGGCGTAGAGCGTCTTGATAAACTTCCAATTGACACTGTAACCCTCGGTATGTTTTTCGGTAAGCCAGAATCCCATTATATTTACTTGACACCTCCAGAGACTAATCTGTGACAATTTCTATGTCGTATCTGCGGAATCCTGCTTACTTATTTGTTTTATTCATCCAAAAGGTCGTATTTCTCGAGCTTTTGATAAAGGCCGGCTCTTGATATACATAAGAGCTTGGCGGCTTTGACCTTATTTCCGCTGGTCCTCTGCAGAGCCTGGATTAAAGCATTCCGCTCAGTGTCCTCAAGAATCGTCTTCAAAGAAGTCCTGTCGTTCAGCTTTGATGCGGCCGGCGCTATTTTTTTCAAATATACAGGCAGGTGATGGGGCTGGATTATCTGATCTTCTATCACATTAAAAGCCCTCTCAATAACATTTTCCAGTTCCCTGACATTTCCCGGCCATGTATGCTTAATAAGGATATTATATACCTCTGAGGATATTCCGATGACCTTTTTACCAAATTCCTTATTGAATTTTTCTATCAGGGTATTGATTAACGGCTCTATATCCTCCTGTCTCTCCTTTAGCGGTGGAATATAGAAACTGAGGATATTTAACCGGTAGTACAGGTCCTCTCTGAACATTTTTTGACGGATCAGGTCTTCCAGGTTTTGATTGGTAGCGGCAATAATCCTGACATCCACAGGGATATCCCTGTTATCCCCCAGTCTCCGAAAAACCTTATTCTGCAGGACAACAAGAAGTTTTTTCTGCATGTTCAAACTTAGATCCCCGATTTCGTCAACAAAAACAGTGCCTTGGTCTGCCAGTTCAAATTTACCGGTCTGGCCGGTCTTCCGTCCTCCGGATAAAGTTCCTTCAACAGAACCAAAAAGTTCCGCTTCAAGCAGGTTTTCCGGTACGGCAGAGCAGTTTACTTTAACAAAAGGTCCGTGCCTTCTGAGACTTTCCATATGCAGAGCGTGTGCAAAAAGCTCCTTGCCTGTGCCCTGCTCACCCCTGAGCAGCACGGTGGAATTGCTGTGGGCTAATTTCTTTACTGTCTCTTTAAGCTGGATTATGACCTGGCTTTTCCCCACTATGTTCTCTACTTTGTATCTGGCGCCCGATATTTTTTCCAGCTGCTCCTTATAAAAATCCAGTTTATTTCTTAGATTATTAATTTTTTGGACAAGGGAATCAATCTCATAAATGTGTTTGAAAAGGATTTTACTGACAGCCCCGTTAATTTCCTTGCCGTTATATAAGGGCAGGTTCGTAACAACCACATCATTGCCCCTGATTTCTCTATGTTCGGCAAACTCATGTTCACCGTGCCTGAGGACCCTTTTCAGATTGAGTTCCGGTAAAATTTCAGATATAGTTTTGCCGACTATCATCTCCATCTGCATTTTCAGGAAATTACAGAAGGCTTCATTGCAAATCTGGATAATCCCTGTTTTATTTACAATGACAACACCCTCATAAGCATTATCAAGAACAGTATCCAGCATGCCCCTTAGTTCTTTAACTGAAGACATTTCTTCAACCAGGCGCTGCATGAGGGTGATATCCTCAAATACTGCAACCGCTCCGACGATATTATCATCTTTCATTATCGGAGTAACATTTAAGAGGCATACCCTGTCGTTCCACGCCATTTTTAACCCAATTTCTGCAGTGGCTGTGCGTAGGACAACCTGCAGCCTGGAATCGGGAATTACTTCCTGAATATGCTTGCCCGCTATGTCTTCCTTTATGTTCATCAAGTTCTTGGCAGCTTCGTTAAAAATAACAATATAACCGTTTTTGTCAACGGCTATTATACCGTTATATGTTGAATCCAGAATAAAACCGAGACTATATTCCCAATTGCTCATGGCTTTTCTGAAAAGTGTCATGGCAGGACCTCCACATTAAAATAAGCCTCAGTATTTATTTAATTTTATCTTATTTGGGAGGTCCTTGACTTTATTTTTTCCCGTAATGGTCGGTTTTGGGCGCTCAACGGTATCTTAAGCGGCTAAACAGCAGAAATTAGCCGCTTAATGGTCTGGTTAAAATGGTAAGTCCTGGCTGATAGAATCTGTTTCTCCACGACATATCGCGAATATCGAAGGTTTTTAAATGGAATATTATAACCGTGATCTAATTTAGTTTATTGGCAAAGGGGAATCTTAAATGGCGGGAAAAATTTTGGCGGCGGTATTACTGCTTTTCGGCGGGGGAGTCACTTTGTATATATTATATAAAGCAGCTCTCGGGATACTCCAGCCGGTAACTCAGAAAAAACTGGTTCAGAAAATGCAGCAGGAAAAACACGAACAGCTGCAAAATGATTTAAAGCTTCACGAGCAGCCTGACCAGGTGAAGACGAAAGCCAGTCAGCAAAACATGAAGAAATAAGATAACCTTAACAAAACCGGTTGATGTTTCTGTACTGTATTGCTTCTGCCATATGGTCTTCACTAATTTTTTCCCTTCCGTCAAGGTCGGCGATAGTCCTGGCTACTTTTAGGATTCGGTGATATGCCCGGGCGCTTAGATTTAACCTTTCAAAGGCTTCTTTAATCAGGGTAGCCGCTTTTTCGCCGATCTGGCAGTAATCATGGACTTCCCTGCTGCCCATCCCGGAATTTGATGTCACACCGGTCCCGGCAAACCTTATCCTCTGGATCTGTCGGGCTTTTTCTATTCTCTCCTTAACTTTGGCGGATCTCTCACCTTTGGAGGTTTCACTTATATCCTGGTAGTTAACTCTTTGTACTTCGATAAAAATATCAATCCTGTCCATCATGGGCCCGGATATCCTGCTCCTGTATCTGGCAATCTGCAGCGGCGTACATACGCACTCTATACTCTCGTCGCCATAAAAACCGCATGGGCACGGATTCATAGCCGCAACCAGCATAGCTTTGGCCGGGTACTCAATACTGCCGTTGACCCTGGATATTAAAACCCTGCCGTCTTCCACAGGCTGTCTCAAAGCTTCCAGAGTATACTTGCCAAACTCGGGAAATTCGTCCATAAATAATATTCCGTGATGGGCCAGGCTTATTTCCCCCGGACGGGGAGTGCGGCCTCCACCCACCATCCCTGATCTCGATACATTGTGGTGTGGACTTCTGAAGGGTCTATGCACTATTAACGGCGTTTCACTTCTTATTAAGCCTGATATACTGTAAATCTTAGTTACTTCCAGAGCCTCCTGTAGGCTTAGCTTCGGCATGATATTGACCATCCTGCGGGCCAGCATGGTCTTACCCGACCCGGGCGGACCGGTCATAAGAATGTTATGACTCCCCGCAGCAGCAACCTCCAGCGCCCTCTTTACCCTATAATGTCCCCTGACATCGGCCATATCCTCGGCAGTTCCCGCAGATGCTCCCGCCAGTAACTTTTCCGGGTCAACCCGGTGTCTGTTTACGGTTTCTTGTCTGTTCAGGAAACATATTAATAATGCCAGCGTATGTACCGGATATACTCCCACCTTATCGACTAAGGCGGCTTCATCGGCGTTGTCCGGGGATACTATAACTTCCGCTCCGCTCATTTTATCTCTGGCAGCCATAACGATCGCCAGAATACCGGCAATTCCTTTAATGGATCCATCCAGGGAAAGCTCACCGAAATACACATAACCCTTATAACTATCGCCTATTAACTGTCCTGATGCTGCCATTATCCCCACAGCTATAGGCAGGTCAAAAACAGACCCCTCCTTTCTCAAATCAGCAGGAGCAAGATTCACCGTAATCCGTCCCGGGGGAAATTTCAGGCCGGAATTTTTTATGGCTGCCCTCACCCGCTCTTTTGATTCCTTGACAGATGTATCAGGTAGTCCCACTATATCGAATGATGGCAGACCGCGGGAAATATCCACCTCAACATCCACTGCAAAGCCTTTAAGGCCCAGTATTCCCACGCTTTTAACGACTGCCAGCAAAGTCCTCCCCCCGGCGCCTAGAAACAGTTTTTAAATACTTCCATACTTATGGGTTGATTATAACTGTCCAGAATAATTGAAAAAACATCAAATCTGCAGGGCTGTACCACTGAGTAATTTAAAGCAAGGTAATGGTTAGCCAGGAACCTGAGTTTCTTCTTTTTGGCAGAATTGACTGCCTCCTCCGGGTTACCATAACTCCCGCTCTTTCTTGTCTTGACCTCAACAAATACTATCTCCTGGTTATCTTTGGCTATGATATCAATTTCCCCATACCGGCACCTGAAATTTTGCCAGAGGATCTTTAACCCCCGGTCTTTTAAGGCCTTAATGGCAATGTTTTCCCCAATAGTCCCCAGGTCCCTTCTGCTAGATTTTTTCAAGGCCAACACCTCATATCCATTATATATCGCGATAGGCTTATATTTAATCTCAGGACAATGATAGAATACTCATAGATCGATGTTATTTAAAGTTTTATAAAAACATACCGCAGAGTTCGCAGAGACGCAGAGAAATATAAAGATGAGTTAATTAACCACGGATTGAACACGGATAAAATCAATACGGATTTTTAGCATTTCCTCTATTTTAATTGAAATAAAATACATCTACAATATTGTTTCCTGTTACAATGTCCTTCTCCACTACATACGTATTACGATAAGTTACTGCCAATGTGGAAGAGAAAGACAAACATATTTTTATCCTGTAACTATTATTTTGTTTTATTTATTGATATTACATGTCCCGGCACTAACATCCGTATTTTATCCGTGAATATCCGGTCTTCTTATCAGTGGTAGATTCTTTTAAATATACGATTACAGCTTTGCTGTGCTATTTTTAAAAAGGTATCCGACTACAAATTTGATATTTATTATTGCTTCATATTAATTCAACACCTTGGTAGAGTGGAAAGAATCATGATGTGAAAGTATCTTTTCTCCGCGCCTCTGCGGTATGTTTTTAAAATAAAAGGAGTGCCCATAATTTTACTTATGGGACACTCCCTATCTAGCATTTAAAATTGTGGTTTTACCAGGGTTAATTGACCAGCATCAGGGCCTTGGCGGCAGTGTTGGCCAGGACTGACAGCGGTTCCGGATAAATACCGAGGAAAACGGTGAGAATCATGGTGATCAGCAGAGATGCCTTGGCTCCGGCCGGAACAACCAGTGGGCTGTTGTCAGCAGGATCAGCCATAAACATCACTTTAACCACCGAGAGATAGTAGTATACGGACGCCATACTCATCAGCAGACCGATGATGACCAACCACAGGTAACCCTCGTTCACGATTGATGAGAACAGGTAGAACTTACCGGCAAAACCTGCCAGGGGCGGAATACCGGCCATTGAGAGCAGGCTTACCGTCAGAACCACGGCCATCAGCGGTGACCGCTGGGCAAGACCGGCGTAATCTTTAATCTCATCACTGCCGGTATTGGCCGAGAAGTTCATGACAACGGTAAAGGCGCCGACAGTTGCAAAAACATACAGCATCCCGTAGAAGGCAACACCCTTTATGCCGGCGGTGCTTGCTGCCACGATACCGGTCATGATGTAACCGGCCTGGGCGATACTGGAGTAAGCAAGCATCCTCTTGATGTTGGTCTGCGGGATGGCCACCAGATTACCTACGATGATGGTCAGGGCAGCCAGGGCTGCAAACAGTACCTTCCACTGGGCCTGGTAATCGGGGAACGCGCCCAGGAAAACCCTCACAATGGCCGCAAAGGCAGCAGCCTTGGAACCGACGGCCAGAAATGCGGTAACAGGTGTGGGGGCTCCTTCGTACACATCAGGAGACCACATCTGGAACGGTACGGCAGAAATCTTAAATCCGAAACCACCAATCAGGAACACGAGGCCTACTACCAAAGCCGGGGACATCGCGCCCGTAGCCTTGATCCTTGCAGCCACATCAAGGATAACAGTGGTGCCGGTAAAGCCGTAGACCAGACTTAAACCGTAAAGCAGAACGCCTGAAGACATGGCGCCCAACAGCAGGTATTTTACGCCTGCCTCGACGGACTTACTGTCACCCTTCTTGAAACCGGTAAGGATATAGAAGGTAATAGTCATCAATTCTAAGGCAAGGTACAGTGTGATAAAGTCTCCGGCAGAGGACAGAATCATCATACCCAGAGTGGCGAAAACCAGCATGATGAAGAACTCGCCGTAATTGGTGCCGATCTTCTTGACATACAGTGTCGCTGACAGTGAAACAAGAATGCCGGCGATAAGGAATAACTGTTTGAAGAAGATAGAGAAATCGTCGACATAGTACATCCCTTGAACAATTCTGGTATTAATGCCGTAGAAACCGAAGCTCAGAAACAGTATGCCTGTGAGACCGATGGTCACCAGGTAACCGAGACCGTACTTCTGCTCTTTGGGAACCAGCAAGCCAATAACCACTATGGCCATTGCCAGAAGGGCTGTGGCGATTTCAATGGTGATAAGAGAAAGGTTACTCAGCTCCATTAAATATTCCCTCCTATCTGGCCAGCAGCTGCTGTAGTGGCCTGAACGAATTTAGCAGCAATAGGCTCAACCCCGGAATTAACCATATCCATGAGTAAGGAGGGGAATACGCCAAAGGCTACGATGAAGATAATCAGTGTTATAACCGGAATCCAGTAGGAGCCACTGATGTCCTCCACATGATCCCACTCTTCCTTGCGGGGTCCGAACAGCACGTTGGCCACCATCCTCAAAACGTAAACCGCGCCGAGAACAACACCGGTCAGGGCCACGATAGCCAGGACCTGCAGTAACGTGTCTTTTGTGCTGAACACACCGACGAAGGTGGTAAACTCAGGCACAAAGCTGACCAGTCCCGGCAGACCGGCAGAGGCCATGGCTGCCACTACAAATCCGGTAGCAGCTACCGGCATCTGGTGAGCCAGACCGCCAAGGTCGGGGATAAACCTGGACTTGGTTGCTGCGTAAATATAACCGACCATGGAGAAGAAGAGGGCTGACATGACACCGTGAGCAAACATGTTGGCCACAGCGCCGTTTAAGCCGATGATATTCAGTGAGGCGACCCCCAGCAGAACGAAGCCCATGTGGCTAACACTGGAGTATCCGACAACGTATTTCATATCTTTCTGGGCCAGGCAGATCAGGGCTGCGTAAACTACGTTACCGACTGCCAGAACCGCAATTACCGGGGCCCAGAACTTGGCGCCAAGCGGCAGGATAAACAACCCGATCCTGATTAAACCGTAGCCGCCGATTTTCTTCAGTACACCGGCGTGGATCATGGAAACGGCAGTAGGCGCGCCGGCGTATCCGTCAGGTGACCAGGAATGGAACGGGAACATGGAGAGCAGGGTGGTGAAACCAAATGCCATCATACCGAAGGCTACAATCTGGAAATCGGCATCGAAGTTAACAGTTGCCAGTTTGGCAATGTCAAAGGTCGGTGCGCCAAGACTGACTCCGGCCTTCATATACATCCAGATCATGGCTGCCAGCAGGAACGCGCTCCCTACCAGGAGGTAGATGGTCAGCTTCATGCCGGCATATTCCTTGGTAACAGCCTTTGTCTTACTTCCACTACCCCAGATGATAACCATGATATAAATGGGAATTACCACAACTTCGTAGAAGAGGAAGAAGATAAACAGGTCGCGGGCCACAAAGGTTCCCATAACCCCTGCAATCAGGATCAGCAGGAGGATGTAGAATTCCTTGCCGCGCTTCTCAACGCTCCATGAACGGGAGAATACAGCGGTAAACCCGATAATGTTTGTCAGCAGAAGCATTGGCAGACTGAACCCGTCAACTCCCAGCGAGTAATTGACACCGAGGTCGGTTACCCAGGGAATATCTTCGGTAAAGGCCATGCCACCACCGGCCACAATCTGTGTACGGTAGTAGATGTAGTAAATGGCTATGGTCAGAGCCAATGAGATGAAGGTAGTAATACCGGCAACTGCTTTGACTATTTTTGATTCTTCTTTAGGGATGAATACACTGATAAGCGCTCCGACGATTGGTGCCAGCAGGATGACGGTCAATACGGGAAAATCCATTACCTTGCACCTCCTAACAGGCTGACCGACAGGCTATTATCGGCAAAACCCATAATGATTACCAGGATTACAACACCGGCAAACAAAATCAGTGCATAGTGCTGCAGTTTACCGGTCTGAACCCGCCTCAGGATACTGCCGAGACCTGTGGCCAGTTTACCCACTCCGTCAACAATACCGTCGACGATAACGAGGTCGACCCACCAGAGGAATCTGCCGAGACCATCGATGATGTTGTGGATGATCCAGAGGTAGATTTCGTCAATATAGAACTTGTTGAATGACCATTTATATGGGGTAGCCCATTTCTTGGATAATTCCTCATGGGAAACCTTTCTAAACAAGTAAATATAGGAAGCGCCGGCGATACCGATGAGAGCCAGCACAGTTGACAGGCCAACAAGGAAGAAATTCCAGTGACCGTGTTCAAACTCGCCTAAACGTACGAAATAACCGAACGCTTGCCCTTCACCCAGGGTAGGCCAGCCAACCCAGCCGCCTACTACGGAGAGGAAACCAAGAACTAAAAGCGGCATAGCCATGGAGAACGGGGATTCGTGGGGATGAGCATGTTTGTCGCGGAGTTCACCATGGAAGCAGAGGAAGAACATCCTGAACATATAGAATGCTGTCATCATCGCTGTCAGGGCAGCCATTACGAAAAGCACGCTGTAAAGCCCCTGGAACGGCCCGTGGGCATGGCCTGACAGACCGGAGTTAGCCCATACCACTTCAAGGATGAGGTCCTTACTGAAGAACCCGGCAAACGGGAAGATACCGGCAATGGCCAGACACCCGATCAGGAAAGTCCAGTAAGTGATGGGCATGTATTTCTTGAGTCCACCGTATTTCCAGATATCCGGGTCATTGTGCATAGCGTGGAGAACACTGCCGGCGCCAAGGAACATGAGGGCCTTAAAAAAGGCGTGGGTCATCAGGTGGAACATACTGGCTGTGAGACTTCCGGCTCCGAGGGCCAGCATCATGTAACCCAACTGGGAAACCGTAGAATAGGCCAGGATCTTTTTCATCTCTGTTTGTGTAATGGCAATGCTCGCCGCAAACAGTGCGGTGAATGCGCCCATGATGGCTACAAAGGCCATAGCTCCGGGTACGGTCTTGAAGAGAATCAGGGTCCGGCCGGTCAGGTATACACCGGCGACAACCATGGTAGCGGCGTGGATCAGCGCGCTAACCGGGGTAGGACCTTCCATAGCGTCGGGCAGCCAGACGTGCAGCGGGAACTGACCTGACTTACCGATAGGACCTAAGAACAGGATAGCAGCGATCACAGTGAGACCCGCAGCCGTTAGTCCGTACTCGGTAAAGTGCGGAATCTTGCTGCCCAGTTCCATAAGGTCGAGGGTGCCAAAGTTGATCTGCAGCAGGAGGATACCCAGCAGAAGGCCGAAGTCACCGGTACGTGTGGTAATAAAGGCCTTCTTGGCAGCTTCCCTGGCAGAATACTTAAAGAACCAAAATCCGATCAACAAGTAAGAACATAAACCTACAAGCTCCCAGAACACAAACATCTGGAGGAGGTTGGGAGCAATTACCAGTCCCAACATTGAAGTTGCAAAGAGGGACAGGTATGCGAAGAAACGGGAGAACCCGGGGTCGCCGTGCATATACCCCAGTGAATAAATTTGTACCAATGACGCCACCAGTGACACCACGAAGAGCATCATGGCTGAAGTGGGGTCAATCTGGACTCCCATTTCAATTTCTAACCCGTTCATACTAAACCAGGTCACAACCTGCTTTAACGGGTGTTCAACAAACTCGTCGCCTGCTTGAATCACTCCTATACCAATGGAAATAGCCAGTAAAAATGAAATCAGTATGGCTGTAATTGCTATGAATGCGCTGACCTTTGGCATCGGTTTAAAAACCAGTACTATAAGTGTGAAAGCAATTGCCGGTAGGAGAGGAATAAGCCAGGCGTTGTGAAGAGCAAATTCAATCATCTTGTTCTTTGCACCTACCTTTGTTAGTAGAAACTACCATTTTAACCAGTCGAAATCTTCAACGTTAACGGACATCCGGTTGCGGTAAATGGCCACAATCAAAGCCAATCCCACTGCAACCTCAGCGGCAGCGACGGCTACTACAAAGATTGCAAATACCTGGCCGGTCAAATCACCTGTAGTAATATACCTTGAAAATGCAACAAGGTTGATATTGACCGAGTTTAACATAATCTCAAGGCCCATCAGGATGGCAATTGCGTTTCTTTTAGCCAGAGCCCCGAAAAGACCTATACAGAAAAGGGTGCCGCTAAAAATAAGGAAATGCTCTAAACCGATCATGAGGTCTTTTTCACCTCTTTCGCGATGATTACCGCCCCGAGTAAAGCTACAAGCAGCAGGATAGCGGCTACTTCAAACGGGACAACAAACTTGGTTAGCATCAGTTCGGCTATCGTACTTACGGTTTCTTCCGGCGGTGTGGCGGTGCTCAACGGCCAATCGGTCCTTGTAACCATTATGGCGTTGATTACGACAAAGGCCAGGGAAATCAGACCGGCAAATTCTACGTTCCCTGAAAACAGGTTGGTCTGTTTCATATTGCCCCTGACGGTAAGCATCACACCGAATATGATAAATATCGCGATGGCGCCGGCGTAAACCAGTATCTGTACAGCAGCCATAAAGTCAGCCTGTAACATAACATACATGGATGCTACACCAATGAAGGTAACAACCATAAACAGAGCGCTGTGAAAAATGTTCTTGTTCAGAACCATCAACAGGGCTGACCCTAATGTAATTACGGCTAAAATCCAGAACATCACATTCATTTACCAATATCACCCCTTAACTAGCCTGCGCCGATTCTTCAACTTTTTCTTTTTTCTCGGGCTTAGCCGTTTTCTCATCTTCCGGGGACGGTACGTAATTATTGAACAGATCGAGGTTGACATCCTCCCGGAAGAATTGCGCCCTTTCGAAATTATGGTTCCACTGCAGGGCTTTGGTAGGACAGGCTTCTACACAAAAGCCACAGTAAAGGCATCTTTCAGCCATCATTTTATAACCCTTTAATTTTTTCTTGTTGTTCTCATCTTTTTCCGATTCGATCATAATGACATGGTTTGGGCATGAGTTAGCACACAGTCCACAGGAAATACACTTAGGCACTATCAGTGTGAACGAACCTTTGAAGCGTTTAGGTAACTGAGGTCTTTCCTCTGGATACTGTTGGGTAATCTTTTTCCCAAAAAAATGTTTTAAAGTAATGCTTAGACCTTTTATTAATCCCTGTCCGTACACTTTATCACCACCCTATACTGTTATATACGAAGATTCCAATCCCGGTAATTACTATATTAGCCAATGATACAGGGATAAGGAATTTCCAGCCGAAATGCATCAAGTGGTCAATCCGGATTCTGGGATATGTCCATTTTACCCACATGAACACGAAAATCATGCAATAAACCTTAAGCATGAACCAGAGGAACGGCGGTAAGAATGTTAAACCAAAAGGTGCGTTCCAGCCACCCAGAAACATGATAGTGGCGATTGATGAAACGGCCACTAAGTTTCCATACTCGGCGATAAAGAACACCGCCCAGCGTATTCCGGAGTACTCGGTAAAGTAACCGGCAACCAGTTCTTGCTCACCTTCAGCCAGGTCAAAGGGTCCTCTGTTGGTTTCAGCAATACTGGCAATAAAATAAACAAGAAAAGCTATTGCCTGTGGTATTACAAACCACATATTCTGCTGGGCTGCTACGATATCGCTTAACCTTAGTGACCCGGCCAGCATGACTACACCCAATAATGAGAAAACCATGGGGATTTCGTAGCTGATCATTTGGGCTACAGTCCGCATTGCACCGATAAATGAATACTTGTTGTTTGAAGCAATCCCGGCCATCAGTAATGACAGGGTTGCTGTAGAACCGATAGCAATAAAATAGAATATCCCGATATTAAGGTCTTCCAGTACCATTCCCGGGCCGAACGGAATAACCGCTAGTGCAGTAATTGTAGTAACAAAGGCGCAAATACTTGCAATCTTGAAAACCGGCTTATCTGCTGCCGCAGGAATAATATCCTCCTTGCCCAACACCTTTACAATATCAACCGGGAACTGTAAAAAACCGGCCGGACCTAAACGGTTTGGGCCTCTACGCTGTTGGAAAAAGGCTCCGTATTTCCGTTCCAACCAAACTAAAACGATCAGGTTAATCAGTACGAAAAGGATTACGACCAGTGTCCAAACGGCAGTTGCGATAAGTTCGGTGGAGGTGGCAGAAAGCCCTAAACCATTACTTAGCCATTCCCTTAAAAGGGTGGCTATGCTTGCAAAAAATTCCATGCTTCTTCTCCCCTAAACCCAATTTTATTTTTGGTGCACACCTTAACGGTCTACTTCACCGAGAACAATATCAATAGATGCCAGCGCAACTACGGCATCCATAAGGTGCATTCCTTTTGCCATTTCAGGGAATATTCCCAAATTAACAAAACAGGGTGAGTTAATCCGAGTACGATAAGGTTTTGTCGAACCATCACTGACAATGTGGAAACCAAGGTGTCCCTTGGAATTTTCAATGCGGTGGTATGCCTCACCTACAGGTGGCTTAATTACTTTAGGAACTTTGGCCATAATAGGACCTTCGGGAATATCCTTTAACGCCTGCTTAACGATTTTGACACTTTCTCTCATTTCTAAAATTCTGATACGGTAACGAGCATATGAATCACCTTCCGGCAGTACCGGTACGTCAAACTTAAACCGGTCATAGATACCGTAAGGTTCATCTCTACGGAGGTCTGTGTCAACACCTGACGCTCTCAGGTTAGGCCCGGTAAACCCATAGTCAATAGCCATTTCCGCAGAAACTGGCCCGATTCCAATTGACCGTGCCATAAGGATTTCGTTCCCGGTAATTAAACCGTCATATTCGTCGATAGCCGCAGGCATTTTATCCATCAGCACATCGAGTCGTTTTAACCAATCTTCGTCAACATCGTTGGCTACACCGCCAATTCTCATATAGTTAGGCATTAACCTCTGCCCCGATGCTGCTTCAAGAAAATCAAGGATATCGTCCCTGTCACGGAACGCGTACATCCATGCAGTAAATCCGGCCATATCGAGCGCGTAGCAGCCAACATAGATAGCATGGCTGGCCAAACGCTGTAACTCGGCCATGATAACCCTGAGGTACTCGGCCCTTTCCGGAATCTCTTCAGTTATACCCATTAATTTTTCTACAGTCTGGACATATACCATTTCATTCATCATTCCTGATACATAATCCAGCCTGCCATTGTATGGAATGAACTGGGTATAGGTACGGGATTCCGCCAGCTTCTCCAGACCGCGGTGCAAATAACCCGTGTGGTTGACAGCCTTGGTAATATACTCTCCGTCAAGGTTTAACACACAGCGGAATACACCGTGGGTACTGGGGTGTTGAGGGCCTAAATTCAGGGTTAACTCTTGTGTTTTTAACATTGCTTCTACACCTCTACAATCCCGAAATTAGAGTCCACAGTTTATACTCCTATGCTTGCAGTTTAAAATCCTTCCGCAGCGGATGGCCGACAAAATCATCGACCAGTAAAATCCTCTTCAGGTTGGGATGCCCTGTGAAAACAATTCCCATCAGGTCATAAGCTTCTCTTTCCTGAACATTGGCAGCGTTCCAAACAGAAGTAATTGACGGAACCTGCGGATCAGCTTTGTCCAGTTCCACCTTAACCGTAACCTTGTGCAGGTAAGTCAGAGAATTCAAGTGGTATACTACTGTAAAGTTTTCGGGGTAATCCACTGAATTCAGGTTCATTAGAACCTTAAAATCATACTTGGGATTATCCCTCAGTTCTTTCATAACCTCAACAATTTTGTCAGGTTTGACCTTAATGGATTGATTCGTATTGTCTTCAAATATCTCAACACAATTTCCGAATTTTTGATTCAGCTCGCCCACTAGAGCTTCACGGTCTATAATTTTATCCATGCTTTTTCAACGCCGCAACTTTTTTAGGATATACGATTTTTTGCCGCAGCTGGATAAAGCCATAAATTAATGCTTCCGGCCTGGGTGGGCATCCAGGAACATAAACATCAACCGGCAAAAAAGTATCTGCTCCTAACACAACATTATACGAGTCAGTAAACGGTCCACCGCTTATTGCACAGCTTCCCATGGCCAGAACATATTTCGGCTCAGCCATTTGTTCATAGAGACGTGCAACAAGAGGCTGCATCTTTTTGGTAATGGTTCCAGCAACAATCATTAGATCGCATTGCCTGGGAGACGGTTTAAAAACTTCGGATCCAAAACGGGCAATATCAAATCTTGCATCACCAGCTGCCATCATTTCGATAGCACAGCAAGCAAGACCAAATGTCAACGGCCAAAGAGACCGCGACCGGCACCAGTTGAACGCCGTTTCAACAGTGCTTAGGATAACGTTGTTTTGGACCAGTTCGTCAACGTGGTTTGGTTTAATTACATCCATTCTAAAGCTCCTTCCTTCCAAGCATACCAAAACCCGATTATTAGAATAGCAATAAATATGAACATTTCAACAATGGCAAACAACCCTAGACTCTGAAATTTTACAGCCCAGGGATAGAGGAAAATTGTTTCAACATCGAAAGCCACAAAGACTAACGCATACATAAAATAACTGATTTTAAACTGAACCCAGGTCTCGCCCTGGGTATCCAAGCCGCACTCGTAAGTTAACAGCTTGGTCGGCGTAGGATTTTTGGGGTGAAACAATTTAGAAAGACCGAGTAATATAGCCGGGAAAACTATTCCCCAAATCATGACAATTACTATCCCTGCATAACTTCTTAGCATTGTTTCCCTCCTTTCATTGTTATTTTATTAAAGCATATAGTTCTGTCTATCTATATCCATAAAAGCGCCCACGCCTAAAGCACGTGAATTTTGTGACTAACTGAATTTTCTCAAAATTCGCCGCTATCGGTATGGGTTGCTCCTATGGTTATAGTCCTGTCCGCTAATATATATTCTATATCAGGATTAAAAATCCCTTCTTACTAAAAGAAATTTGCCAAAAATTCTGCATCTTTTTCACCATTCTTATCTTTTTCGATGTAATGATTACCATAGCGTCCCACATATTTCCTGGGGCTGAATGTTCCTGGTAAACGTCTTCCTATGCAGCGGGCATTGGCCCAATTTCCTGATAGCCTCGAGGTGATCAGGCGTACCATATCCTTTATTGCTTATAAAGCCATATCCGGGGTATTGCTGATCAAACCTGTTCATCATCCTGTCTCTGGTAACCTTGGCCATGATGGAAGCGGCCGCAATGGATATACTCTTCCCGTCACCCTTTATGATAGGCAGCTGCGGCATGGTGATTCCCGGTATCCGTACGGCATCAACCAACACATAATCGGGCCGTTGTTTAAGCTGCTGTAAGGCTTTTTGCATGGCCAGCAGGGATGCCCGGAGAATATTGAGGGTATCTATTTCCTCTACTGTGGATATACCCACCGCCCAGCTAACTGCGTGTTCCTTAATTTCTTGAAAAAGGTTGTCTCTCTTGGCCGGTGTCAGTTTCTTTGAATCATCAACACCGTAAATTACCGCATCCGGCGGCAGGATAACGGCGGCAGCCACCACCGGACCCGCCAGAGGTCCCCTCCCGGCTTCGTCGACCCCGGCGATAACCGTCATGCCCTTTCCCCTGGCGTCTTTCTCATACAGCTGCATGACTTCGAGGCGTATCAACTCCCTGGCCAACAGGACCTGCTGTCGGCACAACTGCTGATATATCCTGCGTACCCCTGCCCGCACATCTTCCCTGAAGGCGGCAGTCTCCTCATCTGTCAGGACGAAGTTGCGTTCCCGCAAATATTTCTGAATTTCGGCAACAGTCATATCTTTTATATTCATGCCAGCCTCCGATGAGTTCATCTATATTTTCTTTTTCGGTTTAAATTATCTAAAAACCTCCCGTTAGCAGGTAATTTTTTTGTAAGAAAACATATGTCACCTACCGGAAAACAGATAGGTGACATATATTATATCTCGTCAAGTGTAAACCGTCCCATTTTTCCAGACCTGAACTCGTTCAAGACAATAACCGCAGTTTTTAAAGTGTCCACGAGACCACCTGATACCAGGCACCCTCTTTTGGCCCCTATTGTTTTGAGTATTTCCGCAGGGTCGTGGTCCAAATTATCGAGCTTATACCTGGCTTGCAGATTATCGGGACTGTTTTTTGCCAGCAACTGCAGAAGCTTCAGCACCACCTGCTCAACGTTGATGATATCGTCTTTGATGGCTCCCGTGACAGCCAGCTTGAAGCCGACCTCCGGATCTTCAAATTTGGGCCACAGAATCCCGGGTGTGTCCAGCAGTTCAAGACCCTTGCCTACCCTGATCCATTGTTTGCCCCTGGTCACTCCGGGCCGGTCGCCTGTTTTGGTGGAGCCCCTGCCCGCCAGCCTGTTGATCAGCGAAGATTTACCGACATTGGGTATCCCCACCATCATGAGCCTGACAGGTCTTGGCCTCCTGCCCTTGGCTGCCAGCCTGGCAATAATATCAGCAGACAGCTGCTGGGCGCTGGAAACCAGAAGACTGATACCCTTGCCATGCTGGGAATCAACGGGAATACAGGGGTAACCCCTCTCCCCGCCAAGAAATTGTCTCCATTTTTCTGTCCTGTCTTCGTCTGCCAGGTCAGCCTTATTAAGAACAATAATCCTGGGTTTTTCCGCCAGAATGCTGTCAATTTCCGGGTTTCTGCTGCTTGCCGGAATACGGGCATCAAGCAGTTCCACGGCAAGATCCACGAGCTTCAGGTTTTCCTTTACCAGCTTGCGGGCCTTGACCATATGCCCTGGATACCACTGTATTGTATCAAGTTCCATCTGTATCACCTGCCTGCCCGCCTTGTGTCAGTGCAAAGCTCCGATCCGGCCTGGCGGCCAGTATATGAAAACTGCCTTTCCGACGAAGTTTTTCCTCGGCACAGTGCCCCATACCCTGCTGTCACTGCTGTTGTCCCTGTTATCTCCCATCATGAAATATTTCCCCTCGTTAATCTTAACCGGGCCGAAATCCGGTGACTTCAGTCCCTTTCGTAAAAAGGGCTCCGAAACCGGTTGTCCGTTAATATGCACAACCGAGTTTTTTATCTCGAGGGTTTCTCCCGGCATGCCCATAATCCTCTTGACAAAATCCCTTTTAGGGTCAAGAGGGTACTTGAATACTACAATATCGCCCCTCACGGGTTCACTGAATCTATAGCTTATCTTGCTAACGTAAAGCATATCACCCTTGAACAAGGTTGGTTCCATGGAACCGGAAGGGATCACGAAATTTTGAAAAAGAAATACTTTTATAATTACCGCCAGGACAACCGCGATGGCAACCGATTCCAAAATGTCGCGGATAAGGTAACCCTTCCCGCTTACCGTATTTGTTTTCTCCTGCGCATTGTCTCTGGCTTGTTCATCGTAGCCGTGTTCCAAGTCAGTGTCCTCCCTTGGAAGATTAAAAGGGACTGTACCCAGTCCCTTTTATTTTGACCTGTGCTGTTCTTTGATCCGGGCAGCTTTGCCTCTGAGTTTTCTAAGGTAGTACAGTCTAGCCCTGCGTACTTTACCTTTACGGATTACCTCAATTTTATCGATACGGGGTGAATGCAGCGGAAAGGTTCTTTCGACCCCAACACCGTATGAGATTCTTCTAACGGTGAAGGTCTCTCTCATGCCCCCGCCGCGTCTCTTGATGACGACCCCTTCAAAAACCTGAATCCTTTCGCGACCGCCCTCTACAACCTTTACGTGAATCTTGACGGTATCACCCGGTTTGAAATCAGGGAATTCCTTTTTCATTTGCTCTTCTTCGATGAGCCTGATGATATCCATTATGTATGCCCCTCCTTCCTTGGGACGTTCTTAACCTGCTTAAGATCCAGGCAGAGGACCGTCCTTCTTAGCCCCAAGCCCTGGAAACAGGGTTTCGGACGATAACATGAGATATTATACCACAATGGTCCTGGTTTTACAAGCAAGTATTGCTATTGATTCCACCATTCTTCGCCCAGAATCCTGTCCAAAATTATTGCCACTGCGCTCCTTACGCTCAGATGGTTATATTCACCCGGACCGTATACCGGTTCCAGTATATAATCGCTTTTTAACATGGTTTCCTTTGCCAAGCCCCATCCGGTCCCGAAAATAATCAGATAAGGCTTCCCATCGGCAAATTTCCTGCGCAGGGACTTATACCCTATTGTATTTGGGTATACCCTGGCATCGGTTGTTACCACAACCGGGGGTTCCCCATGTTCTTTCTCGATATCCTCAATTGTATCTTCGAAGCTGGGAATCAGGGCAACTCTTTCAAAGGCGGTTTTCCTGTCAGTATTATATTGTGACCCGTAACCGACCTGCCAGTAGTCCAGAATGTCCTGTACAAGCCTCCTCTGGTTCTCTAAGGGTTGTATAATATAATAACGATTGACACCATATGTACATGAAATCCTTGCAATGTCGTGGATGTCGAGGTTAGTAACTGAAGTAGTGATGACATCCATTTTTTTATTGTAAACGGGGTGGTGTACCAGCCCAACATATACATTGGGTCTGTCGTGCAAAATCATCTTATTATACCCCCTTTTTAAAATATTTAAAATTCCTTTTTAAGCAGCTTCCGGTCTTCATCCTGGAGTGCTTCCTCTTTTAAAAGGTCGGGCCTCCGCTCCAGGGTTTTGAGAAGGGACATTTTTCTTCTCCACATCCTTATCTGTTCATGGTTGCCGCTCAGCAGGATATCAGGGACCTTCATGCCTCCGTACTCCCTGGGCCTGGTATACTGGGGATATTCCAGCAGCCCGTCGTAAAAGGAGTCAGTTAAAAAAGACTCTTCTTCACCCAATACCCCGGGAATCAGTCTGGCCAGTGCATCGATAACGACCATGGCCGGCAGTTCCCCGCCTGTGAGTACATAATCGCCGATAGATATCTCCTCATCCACGAGCTTTTCCCTGACACGCTCGTCTATGCCCTCGTAATGGCCGCAGATAAATATAAGATGCTCCTCCTTCGCCAGGTCTTTGGCCATCTCCTGGTTAAAAACCCGGCCCTTGGGGCACATCAGCACAACCCTGGCCCGTTCGCTGCCGGCTGATTGTTTCACGTGCTGCACAGCCTCGAAAATCGGTTCCGGTTTCATGACCATGCCCGCTCCCCCGCCAAAGGGGTAGTCATCAACAATCCTGTGCTTGTCGTGGGCAAAATCGCGTATATTGGTCATGTTAATATCCAATAACCCCTTCTCCCACGCCCTTTTAACTATGCTGGCCCCGAAGGGTCCGGCAAACATTTCGGGGAAAAGGGTCAAAATATCTATTCTCATATTAACCACCCGTTAAAGGTCTAACAGCCCGTCCAGCGGCCTGATCAGTATTTGCCCGCCGGATTTGTCAATACTCTTAACCACTTCTTTTAATGCCGGTATCAGATATTCCTTTTCCGTTCCCTTAACCACATACACATCGTTGCTGCCAGTCTGCACGACATCACTCACTGTGCCCAATTTAAGGCCCTCTTCGGTTACCACTTCCATACCGATAATGTCAAAAACATAATAAGTATCTGGGGGAAGTTCTGTAAGCTGTTCGCGGGGGACCTTCAACAAGCCTCCCTTGATGCCCTCGGCCGAGTCCATATCGTCTATTTCTTTAAACTTAACCAATAAAAGGTTTTTATGGGGCTTAGCACTATCAATGGTGAGATGCCTGGTCGTGTTATCCTTCTCCAGGAGGAAAACGCCGTTCTTTTTAAACCGTTCCGGGAAATCCGTAAGAGGGTACACCCTGACATCTCCCCGCACTCCGTGGGTATTCACTATCTCCCCTACAGATATCAGTTTTACTTCGTCACTCATCGGAATCGCATTTACTCCTTCTGATATCAATAATTTTATTATCGCAGATTACGACTTCCACACCTATGATTTCGTTCCAGTCATCGCCGACATTGATCTCTGTTATCGATTCGAGGGTACCCTGAACCACCTCGGAACCAATGGCGATTTTGGCCACGTTCTTAAGCTGTTCAGTTAACTTGGCTTTGGCCTCAACCCTTTTTTGTTTTTCTTTTTCTACATGCTGCCTGGCTGCTGTAATACCTGCGGGGTTTTTCTTTTCCAGTTCGGCAACCATCCGTTTGAGCTGGAAGTCAAGCTGCTGAAGCTCGGCATCCAGCTTTCTGATAGTTTCCTGAATCTCCAGGCTCATCTCACTTTTAAATCTTTCAGTTACTTTGACTTTAACAACCACAGGCCTTTTTACGGTTAATCCCACTGTCATAAATACCTCCCGATTATAACGCAAGCCAGTCTCACGACTCCGGGCTGTATTACCCGGGGGCGTGAGACTGGCGTGGTTTTCTGGAACAGTCCGCAAAGGGGCCAGATAAGCCCCTCTAGGTTATATGATGTCTACAACAACTTTTTTGCCTTCCCTGGTAGCAGCAGCTTTGACAATAGTCCTGATTGACCTGGCTATTCTTCCCTGTTTACCTATGACCTTACCCATGTCCTCCGGAGCCGTTCTCAATTCCAATACCAGAGTCTTGTCGCTTTCCACCACATTGACAGAAACCTGATCCGGGTTATCGACAAGGGATTTGGCGAGCAATTCTACTAATTCCCTCATGACTGTACCCCCTTAAGTACTACTCCTCGGCAGCCTTATCAATCAACCCGGCTTTTTTCAGGAGCGCCTTTACGGTTTCGGAAGGCTGTGCGCCGTTCTTTAACCATTGTACTGCTTTTTCGTCATCTATTCTAACCTCAACAGGGTTTTTGCAGGGGTCATAATGCCCGATTTCCTCAATAAAACGACCGTCTCTCGGGGACCTAGAGTCGGCCACCACGATGCGGTAAAAGGGTTTTTTCTTGGCGCCCATCCTTTTCAGGCGAATTCTTGTTGCCACATTACTCACCTCCTCAATATAATCTTCCAAAAATTTCTTTTTTATACTATTTCAAAAACGGCAGTTTAAAGCCTCCGCCTTTTTTGATGTTTTTCTCCATGCCTGTAAGCTGCTTCATCATTTTCTTTGTTTCCTCGAACTGTTTGAGCAGCCTATTGATATCGCTAACTTTGGCGCCGCTGCCCCTGGCTATCCTTTTCTTCCGGCTGTCCTTAATGATCCTGGGGTCTTTCCTTTCCTTTACTGTCATTGACTGAATTATGGCCTTCATGTGGGCAAATTCCTTTTCGTCAATGGATCCTTTAAGGTCTTTTAATTGTTTATGCTGACCCAGACCGGGTATCATGCCGATGATCTGGTCCAGGGGTCCCATGCTGCGGACCTGTTCCATCTGCTCCATGAAGTCCTGCAGGGAATAATCCTGAGACAGAATTTTCTTCTGCAGTTCCTGGGCTTTTTGGGCATCCATGGTGGATTGGGCTTTTTCTATAAGGCTGAGAACATCCCCCATGCCCAGAATCCTGGAAGCCATGCGGTCCGGATGGAAAGGCTCGAGAGCATCCAGTTTTTCACCCATGCCGGCAAATTTAATGGGTTTACCGGTAACAGCTTTGACCGACAGAGCGGCGCCGCCGCGAGTGTCTCCGTCAAGCTTGGTCATGATTACACCGTCAATGCCAAGCTGCTCGTCAAACGTTTTGGCAACGTTTACGGCATCCTGGCCGATAGTGGCGTCCATGACAAACAGAATTTCATGTGGATGGACGCTGCTCTTAATGTTTTTCAGTTCTTGCATCAGTTCCTCGTTTATATGGAGCCGCCCGGCGGTATCAATAATAATCATATCATTACCGTGGGAGTGGGCATGTTCCAAAGCGCCCCGGGTTATATCCACCGGATTGGTCTTGTCTCCCAGTGTATAGACCGGGATATTCAACTGGCTGCCGAGGACCTGAAGCTGCTTAATCGCAGCAGGACGGTATATATCACCCGCCACCAGCAGCGGACTCCGGCCCTGTTTCCGCATAACATTGGCCAGCTTGCCGGCAGTTGTTGTTTTACCTGCACCCTGCAGCCCCACCAGCATAAGAACTGTCGGCGGTTTGGATGAAATGTTTATTTTGCTTTGGGTACCTCCCATCAGTTCAATCAATTCGTCGTTAACTATCTTTACAACATGCTGCCCAGGGGTGAGGCTTTCCAGGACTTCCTGCCCGACAGCCCGTTCCTTGACTTTTTTCACGAAGTCTTTAACGACTCTGTAATTGACGTCAGCTTCCAGGAGGGCCACCCTGACTTCCCGCATCGCTTCTTCAACGTCGGATTGGCTAAGTTTGCCTTTTCCCTTCAGCTTCTTAAAGGTATTCTGCAGTTTTTCGGCAAGGCCCTCGAATATCATGCTCTTACCTCCCGGTTATAAAAGTACTCAATTCCATTAAATGCAGTGTACTAGTCATTTTGGATTTCAACTATTTCGTTAACAGTCTTCCTTATTTTATATATTAATTCCGGATCGTCTTTTTGCTCTTCCAGCATATTTAAGATCCTGGCCAGTTTATCCCTTTCAAGATCAAACTTTTTTACCAGGCCCAGTTTTTCCTCATATTCTTCAAGTATCTTTTCGGCTCTCTTGACAGTGTCCCTGACAGCCTGGCGGCTTATATTATATTCCCCGGCAATCTCACCTAACGACAGGTCTTGTTCGTAATACAGGGCCAGCATTTCCTGCTGTTTATCTGTAAGCAGCCTGCCGTAAAAATCAAAAAGCATCGCTATCTGTTCGACCTTTTTAACCATCATGGCTCACCTCTATGTAAAGGAGTTTACCTTTACATATGAATTTTACGCCATACTATGGCATTTGTCAAGGTGAAAGGATCTATCATTTTTTCTTACCTACAAGCCTATTGGCACATCTCTGAACATTTTCCATTATTGATTTCTCATCCATGGTCAGGACCTTTCCCTGCCGCATGATAACTTTTCCGTCAATAATAACTGTATCCACATCCGACGACTGCGCAGCATAAACAGTATGGGCCACCACATCATGCCTGGGATACAGGTGTGGTTTCTCAAAATCGATAAGAATGATATCTGCCTTGCAACCTTGCTTGATGACACCGATATCGTTGATCCCCAGAACCTTACCGCCGTTGCGGGTGGCCATCTCCAGGGCCTGGTATGAGGGGATTGTGGTCGGGTCATAGGTATTAACTTTATGCAACAGGGCTGCAGAACGCATCTCTTCCATCATGTCCAGGTTGTTGTTGCTGGCTGCTCCGTCAGTGCCCAGCGCTACATTGATACCTTCGGCCAGCATCTGGGGAACAGGGGCAATCCCGCTGGCCAATTTCATGTTGCTCTCCGGATTGTGAGCAACCCCCACATTCTTTTCCTTGAGAATCTTGATGTCATCCTGACTGACATGTACACAGTGAGCGGCAAGAACAGGGAAATTGAGAATGCCAACATCGTGAAGGTACTGCACCGGAGTCTTGCCATATTGTTTGCGTATATCATCCGCTTCGGGTCTGGTCTCCGCAACATGGATATGTACTCCCACACCATGCTTATCGGCCACGGCCATAACCTTTTGGAGGTAATCAGGCGGGCAGGTAAAAGTTGCATGGGGACCGACCATGGTTGTTATCCTGCCGTTGGCGGCGCCCTTCCATTTGGTTACAAATTCATCAGTCTGGTCCAGAGCCAGTTGGGCCGTCGGACCGTTGCCAATCATGCCCCTCGATAGGCTGGCCCTGATCCCTGTTTGCTCAACGGCTTTGGCCACCTCATCCATAAAGAAATACATATCGGCAAAGGTTGTGGTCCCGGATTTGATCATCTCAAGGATACAGAGCATCGTACCCCAGTATACATCTTCAGCTGTTAACCTGTCTTCCAGCGGCCAGATTCTCTCCGAGAGCCACTCCATCAATGGCATGTCATCAGCATAACTCCTGAGCAGGGTCATAGCTGCATGGGTATGGCAGTTGATAAACCCGGGCATAGCCACCATCCCATGGGCATCGATAACCTGATCCGGCTGAAATTCCTGGATGTCTTCCCCTGAGTTGCCCACAAAAGATATTATGTCGTTGGTGATATAAATGTCACCGCAGGGAATAACTGCTTCTTTGCCGGTCATTGTAATAACAAAAGCATTTCTAATCTTGATTCTGCCCATATGCATCCCACCAATCCTAAGGTCTTTAATCCCCTTGTTATTCCTGCCTGTAAACTGTGCGATAAAATTGGCTCATGGCCTGAATATCCTCTTCCGACAATGCTATCGGTTGCCCAAACATCCTGGCATAGGCATAAACCAGTGCGGCTCTTTCCACTACCCGGCATACCTGAAACGCCTCTTCGATATCGGAGCCAACTCCCACTACTCCGTGATTAGCCAGTAATACTGCATTCCTTGACCCCAATGCGTTAACAGTATGCAGTGCAAGTTCCGGGGAACCGGGCAGGGCATAATCGGCCACCAGCACCTGTCCCCCCGCAACCTGGGCTAATTCTTCGGTGACAGCAGGTATAGCGGTCCTGGCCACTGCGGCGGCGGTGGCGAATATACTGTGGGTATGCACTATGGCCGAGACATCGTCTCTCTTTTTGTAGATCTCCAGGTGCAGAGGGGTTTCAATGGATGGCCGGTAACGTCCTTCCAGTATATTGCCTTCCATATCCACTCTGATAAGGTCTTCAGTGTCAATTCTGTCATACCCCCGGCCGCTGGGGGTGATGACTATAAAACCCCTGTCCGGTGAGCAGATGCTGATATTGCCCCATGTTCCCAGGGTCAGGCCCAGACTCACCATTTCACGGCATTTACCGATTATGGCTTTCTTATCTTTTTTAACGTTGTTTCCCATTATCAATACACTACTCTCCGTGTTCCCAGCCGTACAGGTATTTTTCCTGTGCGGGGGTCAGTTTATCAACTGACGTTCCCAGGGAATTCAACTTAATTTCAGCTACCTTTTTATCAATTTCTTCAGCCACTTTATAAACCCTGTTTTCCAATGTGCGTCCATTTTCCAGCATGTATTGGGCTGACAGTGCCTGAAGAGCAAAAGACATATCCATTATTTCGGCCGGATGACCGTCCCCGGCAGCCAGGTTAACCAGCCTGCCTTCGGCCAGCAGGTAAAGTTTCCGCCCGTCCGGCAAAACAAATTCCTCGATGTTCTGGCGGACCGTCCGCCGGCTGACAGCGGCTGCGTTCAAGTCCGGCTTGTTTATTTCGACGTCAAAGTGTCCGGCATTAGCCAGCAGCACCCCATTTTTCATCTTTTCGTAATGACCGCCCCTGATTACATCCTTGCAGCCGGTAACGGTTATAAATACGTCTCCAAGGGCTGCAGCCTCATCCATCGGCATGGCTGTAAAGCCATCCATGTGGGCCTCAATTGCCTTGATCGGGTTAATTTCAGTTATTATAACCTTGGCCCCGAGTCCCTTGGCCTTCATGGCAATACCTTTACCACACCAGCCATAACCTGCCACCACTACTGTCTTTCCGGCCACAATCAGGTTCGTTGTCCGCATAATACCTGTCCAAACCGATTCACCGGTACCATAGCGGTTATCAAAAAGATATTTGCACAGGGCGTCATTAACGGCCATCATGGGGAATTTGAGCAGCCCTGCCTTTTCCATGGCTGCAAGGCGCATCACACCGGTGGTGGTTTCCTCACAGCCGCCGATAACTTGACCGGCAAGATGGCTTAATTCGTAGTGCAGCAGGTTGACCATATCCCCGCCGTCATCGATTATGATATCGGGCTTGGTCTCAAGCACTTTGACGAGGTGGTCTTGGTACTCTTCCGGAGAAGCGTTATACCACGCATATACCCTGATTCCGTCTGCCACAAGCCCGGCAGCCACATCGTCCTGGGTTGACAGGGGGTTGCTGCCGGTTACAACAACCTCTGCCCCGCCGGCCTTCAGAACTTTGGCGAGATAAGCCGTTTTGGCCTCCAGGTGAACGCTCACGGCAATCCGGACCCCTTTAAAGGGCTGGGTCTTCTCAAAGTCAGCACGGATTTCTTCCAGAACCGGCATATGTTCCTTGACCCAGTCTATTTTTAGTTTTCCGGCGGGAGCCAGTTTTATATCTCTCACAATATAATCCATGGTCATCCTCCTTTTTTAGTTGGGAGTTGGGAGTTGGGAGTTTGGAGTGGGAGAAAGCAGATACGCGTAAAACGTTTTAACCAGAAACTCACAACTCCTAACTCCCAACTCCTAACTCCTAACTACTTGAACATTTTCCCCAAATGCTCCAGGTAGGGCGGCCTGATTATCCCGCGGTCGGTTATGATGGCTGTTACCATGCCGTTAGGGGTTATGTCAAAGGCGGGATTGAAAACCTTTACACCGGGAGGCGCCACAACTTTGCCGAAAACGGCGGTGACCTCCGACGGTTCCCTCTCCTCAATCGGTATCTCTTCTCCCGAGGGGAGGTTCATATCTATGGTTGAGGCCGGAGCAGCTACATAAAAGGGGATTTTATGCTCTTTACACAAAACAGCCACTGTATAAGTACCGATCTTATTAGCCACATCCCCGTTGGCTGTGATGCGGTCAGCCCCTACTACCGCCAGGTCGATCATACCTCTCTTCATCATGTAGCCGGCCATGTTATCGGTCACCAGGGTCACCGGGATACCGTCCTGCATCAGTTCCCACGCCGTCAGCCTGGCTCCCTGCAGGAGAGGTCGTGTTTCATCGGCAAAGACGCTGATATTTTTCCCCTGTTCATGAGCGGTTCTGATAACACCGAGAGCGGTCCCGTAACCGCCGGTAGCCAGGGCTCCGGCATTACAGTGAGTCAGGACGGAAGCCTGATCAGGAATAAGTTCACTCCCAAAACGCCCGATGTTTCTGTTCATTTCGATATCTTCAATTAAAATCCGGTGGGCCTCATTTATGAGCAGGTCTCTAAGTCGGTCCACCCGGTCGTTCCCGGGCCGGTCCAACAGGTCAGTCATCCTGTCAAGGGCCCAAAACAGATTAACAGCGGTCGGCCTGGTGGCTGCAAGTATCTTGGCTTTCTCCCTGATATCATTTATAAATTCCTGTTTATCAAGGCCGGTGTTGGTCAAAGCAGCCAGAGCCAGGCCATAGGCAGCAGCTGCTCCGATAGCCGGCGCGCCGCGGACTTTCATGGTCTTTATGGCATCGGCCACATCCTGCGCTGACCGGCAGTTGACATATTTCACTTCCAGTGGCAGCCTGGTCTGGTCCAACAGCAGCAGGCTGCCGTCCTTCCACTCCATGGTATTCATCTTTTTCACCTTTTACAATTTTTTTATTTATGACTACATGTTTACGAAATATATTTGCCCTGGCCGAGAGAGCCCAGCTCTGCCAGGGCATTCTGGCAGTCACAGTCTCTCTCTTCAGGCATTAATTCAATAGCCTTAATGACCAGTTTTTTCAGATTTTCGTTGTTCTGCTTCATGGCCTCCAGCACCTCAGCGTGTGTCAGAGGAGTGGGTGAAATCCCGGCCGCAAAATTTGTCACCATGGCAATGATGGCATAACAGATTTCAGCTTCGCGGGCCAGCACGACCTCGGGGACAGATGTCATGCCTACCAGATCTCCGCCCAGCATGCTGTACATTTTAATCTCGGCGGGGGTCTCAAAGCGCGGGCCTTCAGTGCAGACGTATGTACCCCTGTTTTTAATGGGCATATTGATGGCAGCGGCGGCACTGCTGAGAACTTTTCTAAGGCTCAGGCAATAAGGGTCTGTAACATCTATATGAACAACGCCTTTTTCACCATCCTCAAAGAATGTCTGAACCCTGTTCTTGGTAAAGTCCATAAACTGGTCTGTCAAAACGATCTCCCCCGGCCTCATTTCAAGGTTAAGGGACCCTACGGCGCCCGTCGCCAAAATCCGTTCCACCCCGAGTTTCTTCATAGCCATAATATTGGCCCTGTAGTTCACTTTGTGGGGCGGGATAGAGTGGCCTTCCCCGTGCCTGGGGAGAAAAACAATAGGTGTGCTGTTATATTCCCCCAATTTTACTTTTACCGTGCCGTAATCTGTCCTGACCTGTTCTTCCGCAACGCCGGTCAGGATTTTGGGGTCATATACTCCTGTACCGCCTATAATCCCTATTTTGGTCATGCTGTTCCCTCCGTCTGCAAATTGTTGAATCACTCATCAAACAGGGCTTCCACAAATTCTTTGGGGTCAAATTCCCGCAGGTCCTCGACCTTTTCTCCGATCCCCACGAATTTTACGGGGATCTCCAGCTCGGACTTGATGCCTATTACCACTCCGCCTTTGGCGGTACCATCCAGCTTTGTCAGCACTATTCCGGTAATGCCTGTGGCCTGGGCAAATATCTTGGCCTGGCTGATGGCATTCTGGCCGGTAGCAGCGTCCAGCACCAGCAGAACCTCGTCCGGCGCGTCCGGGACTTCCCTGGAAATCACCCTGAGTACCTTTTTCAGCTCTTCCATAAGGTTTGTCTTGGTATGCAGTCTGCCGGCTGTATCTACTATAATAATATCAATATTCCGGGCCCTGGCAGCCTGGATGGCATCAAACACAACTGCGGCAGGGTCTGCCCCTTCTTTGTGCTTTATTACGTCACAGCCGGAACGCTCGCCCCATATCTCAATCTGGTCTATAGCAGCAGCCCTGAATGTATCAGCGGCGGCCAACAGGACCCTTTTGCCGTCCTGTTTGAAATTATAAGCCAGTTTACCTATGGAGGTTGTTTTACCGACCCCGTTAACTCCGACAACGATGATGACAGCCGGTCTGTTCTTTAGCTTAAGCCCCGGCTTGCTGTCCCCCATTATACCGGCAATCAGTTCTTTTAATACACCCTTTAATTCGGACGCATCTTCGATTTTTCTCTCCCTGACAGTTCTGCGCAGATCCTCCACAATCTCCACGGCGGTGTTAACACCGACGTCCGCCTGGATGAGGAGTTCCTCCAGTTCATCAAAAAGCTCGTCGTCAATTTTGTTAGCGCCCGTAACCAGACTCTCTATTTTGGCTACAAAACCCTCTCTGGTCCTGGTCAGTCCTTCTTTAAGCTTCGAAAAAAACCCCACTTCTTATTCTCTCCTTTAATAGGTGCCCGGTGCACTGTCAACTGTCAACTGTTAACTGTCAACTTCTCATAATCTTCACCTAAATAGTAAGGGTCAAGGAATTAACCTTAACCCTGTTATTTTATCACAATTAAGGGGTTATCTCAATTGGTTTACACAAATTAGTATATTCCTGGGCAATGCCGAATTTACGGTTCCTGATCTCTGCTTCCTCTTCAGGTGTGTCCGCCTCAAAGAACTTCAGATTCAGTTCTTCGTCCTCATCGGCATACTCATATATCTTCTCCGTATTCTCGAGGATGGTGGCACCGCGGACCCTGCCGTCGTTATCGTGGCCGATAGCTACGATGGGCCTGCCCCACGAACCGGGTCCGGCATTGGCGTCACCCATGTGCATCACACCGGTCCCCCCCGGGTGGGTGTGTACAATGACACCGTTTTCCGGAATTTCATGGGCGTATATCTCACGCAGCGGTTTGCCGGAAATATCAACACAGCTTGAAGCCAGGAGGCGTGAAGGGACATAGCCTATGCCTCCGATAACCGTTTCCCCCTGCTGGACTATTCTACCTTCATCATCGATTATACCTATAGCTGCAACCTCGCGACCCTGGCCGACTTCCATCGATTTTGCCACCAGTTTCTCGGCGAACTCCTTGGAAATTGCGTTTACCTGAATTCTCGGCAGCCGCCAATCCTGTTTGCCGCCAGGTTTGTAGACCGGTTCTTTTTTATCGGCCTTAACCACATCGAGACCGGCTGAAACATCCAGATACTTAAGGCTGAGTTCCGTAGAAGCTCTCAGTACTTCCTTTTCCTCTTCCGTTGTTTTGGCGGCCAGTATTTTAAGATCAACCTCTTCAGACTGGGTGGCCAGGTCAAAAAACTCGTTTTGCGGATAGATAATTCCCACCCCGGCCAGTTCGTCGTCTTTCACACCAATAGCGATGATAGGCATGTTAAAAAAGTCAACACCCGAAACGTCGGTGATGAGGCCGGTCTTGCCGGGTCTGGTGGTAATCAGCACCGTGTTTTCGGGCAGGGCTTCCAGACCTTCTATCAGGCTTTTTCCCTTCATATCCGTGATATTCTCGAGAAGCAGGCGCAGCGGCAATCCGTTGAGGCCTCCTTCAGTTATGGCGGTTGTCCTGTCAACAATCCCCTTTTCATCAGTAAACCCGAAACAGCCGGCGTTCCGCCCCTGGCTGATTTCAGTGGTTTTCCTGACAAGTTCATCTACGATAAAATCGGCAATACCGTTGACCTTCATAATTACCCCCCTGTTTTTTTATTTATTCCTTGATATTTTTTCCGGGGGGCTTTTGGTATATGCTCTTAAAATATATCCAGCAGTTTTAACTGACTTTGTCCGATGGAACCGTTCCGGTTTTTTCGGACAATTTCATGGAAACCAGTTTGGAAACGCCGGATTCATCCATGGTAACACCATACAGGATATCGGCTGCTTCCATGGTTCTTTTCCGGTGGGTGATCACAATAAACTGGCTGCTTTGGGCAAAATCCCCGAGATAACCGGCAAACCTGTCAACGTTGGCGTCATCCAGGGAAGCCTCAATCTCGTCCAGCACACAGAACGGGCTTGGTTTGGCCTTAAGGACTGCAAAAAGAAGCGAAATCGCCGTCAGGGCTTTTTCGCCTCCTGACAGCAGCGACAGGTGCTGCGGTTTTTTGCCGGGAGGCTGGGCAATAATTTCAATGCCGCATTCGAGAAGATTGCCGGAATCGGTGAGCACAAGTTCTGCCCTGCCACCGCCGAAGAACCTGTTAAAGACTTCCCCGAAATAACTGTTGATAAGGGTAAAAGCCTCACCAAACCTTTTAGTCATAATCTGGTCCATTTCGGCAATAACCCTGTACAGTGATTCCTTGGCCTGTTCCAGATCCTGGTACTGGCCCTGCAGAAATTCGTATCGCTCGCTGACCCGGGCAAATTCTTCGATAGCCCCCAGATTGACATTACCCAGGGACGCAATGGCTTCCTTCAGATCCTTGATCCTGGCGGCTGTCTCCCTCCTGTTCCTGATTTCGGTTTTTCTTAAGAGTGCCTGTTCGCAGGTCATGCCAAATTCGTCGGCCAGTTTGGTTACCAGGTTTTCGACCTCAAACTCGCAGCGGGCCCGTTTCACGTCGGAAGCGTGAAGCTGTTCCCTCTTCAGGACTATTTCCTTAGCCATAACCCTGACCCTGTTTTCTTTATCAGCTATTCCGGCATGGAAGGCATTCCTGTCATTTCTCAGCTTATTGAGGTGATCCTCTCCGGTGCCTTTTTCTTTGGTCAGCAGCCTGATTTCGGATTCATGTTCTTCTACTGACTTGTTGATGACATCCTTCTGCTCTTCTATATCAATGATTAGGATTTCTTTTGCCCCTGTCTGCTCTTCCATTTCCCTGATAGATTCAGCCGCTCTTTTCATAAGCTGAGCATAGTTTTGTTCCTCCTGCAGGAGGCGGGCCAAGATTACTTTTTTCTCGGTGACAATTTCGGCCAGCCGGGCCCGTTCTTCTTCCTGCCCGGAAATTAACCCCTGCTTAAGGTTTATTGTTTCCCTTAAACTATCATCCTGTGATTCCAACTCCCGCAGGAGTTCTTTATTTTTGTTGACTCTACACTGGGTGTTTTTCACGTCCTCTTCGACAGCCTGTTTTTCGGACTCCAGCATGCTGAGTGTCGAATCCGTGCGGTTGATTTCCTGTCTTGCAGCTGCCAGGTCTTTATTAAAGGAATTTTGCTTTATATAGAGGCCCTGCAGCATTTCACGGACTGCAGTGAGCCTGTTTCCGCATTGCCGGATCTCTTCCCGCGTACCGGTCAAGGTAAATTCCAACCGGGCTGCCGTATCGATAAGATTCTGTTTCTCGGCTGTTATCTCCTCAATCTCACGGAGCCTGCCAAGCAGGCTGGTTTTCCCTTTTTGATAAACTCCACCAGTCATGGCTCCGCCCGGATTTATCACGTCCCCGTCCAGAGTCACGATTTTTAAAATTTGTTTGGTTTTCCTGGCCAGCTCCACGGCCGCTTTAATGTCTTCGGCCACAATCACCCTCCCAAGCAAATACTCTATTATAACGGAATACTTCCCATCAAAACTTATCAGCTCTGAGGCCCAGCCGATAATACCGCTGCCACAGGTAATTTTCGCGGTATCAGTATCTTTGGGTGGTTTGATGATGTTCAATGGAAGAAAAGTAGCGCGGCCGGACTTGTTTCTCTTCAAAAACTCTATTGCTTTCCGGGCATCATCATCGGTTTCGGTGACGATATACTGCAGGGCGCTGCCAAGGGCCGCTTCAACAGCTGTGTCGTAACCGGGCGGCACTTTGATAATTTCGGCCACCACCCCGCTGATGCCGCGGCAATTACCGCTTTTACCGGCCAGCAGGACTTCTTTGACCCCCAGGTAGTAACCCTCGTAATCCAACTGTAATTCTGAAAGCACACTAAGCCTGGATGACCGCTCCTGCAGCTTC